>Ga0302185_10001205_pt1 | contig 18461 bp, 25 predicted proteins | sample II_Bog_E1_1_FD_200231 | JGI IMG/M metagenome (GOLD analysis project Ga0302185, IMG submission 200231) | Peat permafrost microbial communities from Stordalen Mire near Abisko, Sweden - II_Bog_E1_2 | ecosystem: Environmental > Terrestrial > Soil > Wetlands > Peat | place: Sweden: Abisko... | reverse complement strand
TTGCTATCGCTGAAGGTTACCAGGATTGTGCCGCCATATATAATCAGCGCTACGAAGGTGGTTATGGTGCCTGGGATTTTTCATGGAGAATTCTTAACAGCGAAGCCCTCGAAGTAGCGGGCATTGGTATTTCAAATAACAAGGACTTGATCGGCAACGGATATAACGAAGTACTATTTGCGCGCGGCATGCATGGCTTAAGAGAAGTAAAATACGATCAGACCGCAACTGCGATGAATAAACACGCTAAGTTGGCCATCGCAATGTTTTATAATTATTTAGTTGCCCTCGATACGGTGGGATTAACTGACTGGCAATACGACTCTGCCGTAAAGAACATACATATTGCGAAGATTTTAGGTAAAGTTAGCGAAGATGATATTAAAGATATTCAATCTCGTACTTTCACACATGCATCCCCAAAGACTACTGAAGCAGTATTCAACAAAACTATTCAAACAGTTGAAGAATACGTTTTTCTTGAAAGCGATCCTACTAGGCTTAGGCAGCTAATTTATTAAGTCCCAGGTCTCTTTTGAATGATATTACTTACGGACATAGATTACTTCAGGCAGAAGCAAAGCACTCAGCCTGGGGTGTATGATCTTGTTAAACGTACATTGGATGAATCCGATGAGAATGACTCCGCTGAACTACAAAGAAGGCTCCTCACTCTGCAGCGGATAAAAGGCACCGAACATCTCCGACAGTGCGGAAACTTCGTTGCTGAGGTACTGGCTTATGATGCTCTTAAACAAGATGGAAAGAATCCACATTGGCTTCCCGAATCAAACAACGGCAAGAAGATGCCCGATATTGAATATGGTGATCCGTCTAGGCCAGTTGAAGTTAAACACTTAAATAATCCCCATGATGAACACGAGGCTCTAGCTGCAGGTAAACTGCACGGAGGAATGGTTGACCCTTTCTACTACAAACACTTAGAGAAAAAAGTTAACGATTTGGTAAATGATGCTATCCAAAAGTTCAAAGCATACAAAACTAACGGCACTCCTGATGGTATTTTGTATCTATTTTTCACGAAATCATCTGAAGCAATGGTGGCAGAACTCTTTCCAGGCGCTACGACAATGAAAGATCGCATCACACTAATGGCACAAAGTGTTATTGGTCCAGAGGTAACCTTGATTGTCCAAGACATCAATGGAACTGGACTATAGCGGACTATAAAAATCTCCTGTTCTTTTGTAAGCCACTGAAAGTATATCTAACAGCCTATTGCTTATCGGTGCTAACTAATAGCAATTTATAAAACATAGCAGTTGAGCTATGCGATGCATTCTGTAGTATCATTAACTACATGAGTGAACTTCTCGCTAAAGTACCCTATAAAAACGGAGGTTCTTTTGATTTCTACGATGACTATCTTGCATTTGACGGTAATGAAATAGATTACGACATCATCGAAGGATACAGTTATCACCTACAGAATACTAGTCAAAGTGTATACTTCATTCCGGTTGCAAACTACACAAAAATGAGTGTCTCGTTTTGGGTTGGTGGTAATAGAGTCGTACATTTTAACCGCTCCGCTAGTGCTGCAATGCTTATCAAAGGTGATAGACAAAAGACAGTCGAGTTGGTCTTTAGTGAGCTTGTAAAGTGTATTGAAGCACTCGTTGCCCCAATAGTCGTTCCTAAATGGATTGATCGAATTCGTCGAGGCGAGTCTTTGCAAGTTGGCGGAATCACAATATCTGAAGACTCGATCACTAAAAAGACAGCATTTGGTCAAAAAGAGATGCAGGAGTATGGCTTTTATAGGATCGTTCAAGGTAGTGTCTACTTATATGATCCGTCTGGTAAGATATTTACACACGCGGCACTATCCATAATCAATGCGCCAATCCTTCCTTATTTATTAGATGAGTTTTTTGGAAACTAAGATGCCATACATTAACGAAGACTTAAACGAAAAGTTCTCCGAATCGACTGAGCATAAATCTCGCACTAAAAAAGTTGTAGCCCACAAGACCACGACGAAAAAAACAAAGCCAATACGCAAAGTCGTGGTTATCATCGTTGTCTGCGTAGTATTAGGAATAGTGATTTTCTGGAATCAACTTACCGATTGGTATGTTATCGCTACAGGCAACCCTACTATCGTTAAGCTCGCACAAGAGGCTGACATGACAACAAGAGGTGAGGTTTTATTCTTACAAATGGACCCTGAGCTTGTTTCAGACTCAGATATGGAAACTGACTGTTCGTCCAATGCGGCGGCGAATAATAGTAATGGATTCATAGAACAAGGTTGCTATATTCCAAACCAAAATGATCCTACTACGGGTAAAATTTACCTTCGTGAGATGCCAAGTGACTACCATAACTTAGAAGTTGTTACGGCCGCCTATGAGTTACTCCATCCAGTCTATGCTAGCCTTGTGCAATCTGGACAAGAAACACCACTAAACGCTTCAATTGAAAGTAATTTTAAATCTAACGAAGACTCTAATCTCGATACTCAAGTAGCGAACTTTGCTAAAACTGAACCACAGGCGCGTGACGATGAGTTATTCTCCCTATTGGGGACTGAGTATCCAGGTATCTCTAGCGACTTATTGTCGTATTATAGTCCGTATTTTGGTGATAGTTTAGAGACGGTTTCAACATTGAACTCACAAATCTTTACAGCTTATAATAATGACCAAAGCCAGTTGACGCAGCTACAGACAACAATTACAAACGATGATAATACTGCAAACCAAGCGTTATCCGATGCTAATACGGCATATTACGATAGTACGACCTGGGCGGACGTCGGTAATCAGGCAGAAGATACGAGAAATTATGATATTTACGTTCAAGACTTCAATATTTACAAAAATGATATAGCCGACGAGAATGATACCATTGATCAATATAATGCGCTAATAGACAAAACAAACACCCTCATTACAGAATACACTGGTACGCAGCCTGTAAATCAAGCTCAGGGTGTCCAGGCACAACAGTCACAATAAACTCTATAGAAAAGGTTTGGACTTTTTCTATTTATTCTCAAAATCTTTAAGTATCTGTAAGTATTCTTGTTGTAGATCCCACGAAATCTCCTGTAAGGACGATATGTTACCATCATTCTTAAGAATGGTGCTTATCTCGTCAAAATAGAAACCATCTAAAGTCGCAATGAATAAATAAGACGGGTTCCATGATTCATGCATCTTTCGCGCGCACTCAAGTACATTGCTTGCCTCTAGAGTTTTACGATACTTCACTTCAATTAAGCGTACATCTTTAGTCTGTTGATTGATGACCGCGAAATCAGGAGCTACACGAAGACTCTCAATCGCTGGATTATCATGGCCAAAACCCTGCCCTACTAGTTGAGGTACTACTTTTTCGTAGCCAAACTCGAGAACGGTGTAACCACCATTGTCTCGTAACATTTGAGCAAAGATTGTCTCTGCTATTCTGCCTTTGACTAAGTTTCTTGCAAAAGATATATTGTTACTCATTACTGACTATATTAGCATGAGCGTAGTGGTACGAGATACAAGAAGACTCCAGCATCAACTAGATCCGTATTTATTAGAACCCGCATGGAGATTGATATATAATAACTTCAAATGGCAGATAAACTCAGCACTGGTATCGGTCGTCAATTACATGAAGCACGACAACGTAAGAATCTCACACAAGCTGAGGTTGCTAAGCGTGCCAATACAACTGTGAATCACTATGCCAAGATTGAGCGTGGTGAGGTAGTGCCGTCTCTTAAGACGCTGGAAAAGATAGTCAAAGCTCTTGGCGTGAAATCGTCAGACGTTTTGCCATTCTAGTCTTTTTGTGACTGATCGTATTGGTCGATAAACTCTTCAAAATCTAATTTCGAACCATTAGCAATAGTTTTAGCGACAGCTTGCATACGTTTCAATAATCCAATCGCATATTCGCGATTAGCGTTAGCTGGGTCTTTATTCTTCAAGGAATTGATAGTCTTCTCAATAACCTCTTCATTTTCTGCGAGGTTGCGGTCATTGAAATCAGTATTTGCGTCTAGCATATTTCTTCACACCAATAAAGTTAATCAGTATCTTGGCTTCTACGGATGATACTACTCTTCTCATTATCTCACAACTGTCACTGAATGAGAGGATGTTGAGACTCCCTTCGTAAAACACCTTGCGGTCAATGATAGCCAGTTTGCGGTGGTGATGGGTGGTATAAAGAACCGTAATGCCTAAATTTTGCATTGCTTCAAGAGCATTTAATGCTTGGTGATAATAATCTCCACCATGTTCGATGGGATCGCGAGTATTCACGATGATACTAACGTTACGTTTACGTAACTTAGCCAAGATAGGCAATAAGGCGTTCGCGCGTCTCGTCGTGATAAACGGACTCTCTATGATTACCTCGCGCTTACAGTGTCTCAGATCGCGCTTGAACGCATCATAAAACGTATCCTGATCATAGAGTCGGGAGGATTTAAACATTTTTTTCCTCCAAATCTGTAAGGTACACTCTGGCGTTTCGGTATTCAACACCCAGTTCAACTAGTTTTGTGTAGAGCGAAAGTAGATCATCAACCAACTCATGAGTAGTTTGGTGTTTCAGAAAAGTATACGATGGCCCTCCAATATGATTAAGTTTAAGCTCCTCTGCAATGGGGAGTTTTTTGTTGGTATAATAATCTCTATGAGAAAAATCGTATTATTAATGCATGTTTCCCTTGATGGGTATGTCGCTGGGCCAAATGGCGAGATGGATTGGATTAAACTTGATGATAATTTATGGGACTATGTGACGAGTGTTACTAACGATGCTGACGCTGCATTATTTGGGGCTAACACATATAAAATGATGGAATCATATTGGCCAACGGCAGATAAACAGCTAGGCGCTGACAAACATGATATTGATCATGCGAAGTGGGTTAATAACGTTCCTAAGTTTGTTTTTTCAGAAAAACCTATACAAACAGACTGGCAAGGAGCAAAAGTCATTCATGACAATATCGAGAAAGAGATGACTGCGTTGAAAGAACAACCCGGCAAAAATTTACTTATACTAGGAAGCCCTTCACTTGCGCAGAGTTTTATGAGGCTGAATCTGATCGATGAGTTCAGGCTCAACGTTAATCCAGTTATCTTGGGTGAGGGAAAGAAGTTGTTTGACAATATTCACCAACCGATAAACCTATCGCTAGTCAGCACTCAGGTTTTTGAGTCAGGAGTTTTAGCGGTTACGTACAACAAGCTATAATGAACGATTCCCTTTGGGTTTCAGCTGCAGTAAGCCCTACGATAACTCTCCAAAATAATTATGCAAAACTTTTCTATCCTGAGGAGTTTTTTGTTGTTATGATAGAAAAATGAAAAATGTTCAGTCAGTGTTATTCGATGTTGATGGGGTGCTAGCACTGCCGCCTCGTTTATTTTCAGAAATATACAGTCAAAAGTATGGTGTCGATCTAAATAAGCTCACTCCGTTTTATAAGACCGATGATTTCAATGATGCAGTTTTGGGTAAAGCAGACTTAAAACAACTTATAGTAAAACACTCTGATAAGTGGCATTGGCACAAAGATCCGCAGTTATTACTAGATATGTGGTTTGAAGGTGAGCATATACTCAATAATGATTTACTAAAAAGTATTCAAAAGCTAAAAGCTTTAAAAATACCGGTTTATCTAGCAACTCAACAAGAAAAATATCGGGCTAAGTATATCCGAGAAGTTATGTTCCCTGGAGAATTTGATGGAGATTTTATAACAAGTACAATAGGATACACGAAGGAACAGCCCGAGTATTGGAAGTATATCCTACATACACTAGATAGATTTAAGCCAGAAGATATATATTTCTTTGATGATACTCAAAGTTGTGTAGATGCAGCTAAACAGGCAGGCATCAATAGTCATTTATATACTTCCGTAAAACAACTTAACTCTATATTAGAACTTTAAAGTATTTAGGATAACGTCAAAGGTGGTCCTTGGACATGATTATGTTTAAAGAAGCTTCATATTAAGTCTTTTTTGTTACAATAAACCAATGAATAACCAAGAAATCAACGAGCTAGTCAGACTTCTAAATAAATTTGATCCAGGTTTTTTGCCACACGACATTTTTATTGCGATTGCCCGCTTAATTGTCCTGCCTGCGATCGAGTTTATTCCAATAAGACTTGAGGGAAACGAGATACAGGTGCTTCTCACTCGACGACAACCGGATGATCCGGCATGGCCGAATATGTTACATACTCCAGGAACAATCTTGCGGTCTACAGATAGTTCTCTCGATGAAGCATCCTCACGATTATTAAAGGATGAATTTGGTATTTTAGATCCCGAATATGTCACTGTAACGTTTATTAGTTACGATCTAGATCACGGTACGCGCGGAACGGGTCTTACACTCGAACATCTCATTGAAATTAACGTTGAGGTATCAGTGGGTGAGTACTATAACGTCGAATCATTACCCGAGGATTTTATTGAAGGTCAGAGGGCTATGTTAGAGAGGGCAGTTATAAAGTTCAAACAGTTAAAGAAAATCGGAGTATCTTAGTAAAAATTAAGTAATCAGATGATATAGGTGCATTTATTTTCTTTAGGTATAGTATCAACTCAATATAACAGAGGTAATAAACTTGCGACATAAGTATTTATATACTATAATAATGCAATGTCTGAATCCTTTGAACATCACGAATCGACCTTATCGCGACGACAATTTCTCGCGGCTAGTCTAGCGGCTGTTGGTACTACTCTGGTTTTAGCTGCCTGTGGTTCGGAACAACAACGCTCACGAGTAATAGGTGATCCAATCGACTTTAGTCATCTCCCTGATGGTCCGCTTCATGCTAAACCGTGGCAATATGATGTTGATCCTCTGACTCCTACCTATAATAAAGAGGCACAAATCTATACTAAAAACCAAGCCACGATTATACATAAACATTTAGTTATCGAAGCCATCAAGACAGCAACTGGTTATGAGTCTTCGCGAATAAACACACAAGGACGTTTCAATTTTACTCATGGGACGATTACTGCTGTCGCTAAACTACCAGAAGGAGTTGGTACGTGGCCGGCTATATGGCTACTACCCGAAGAAGCAGAAACTCCAAAAATACTTAAAAGCCATGGTATCGCTAATCACCCTGACAGTGATCCTGCTTACTATGCCTGGGGTGGTGAGATTGACTGGCTTGAAACCGTAGGAGCTGAGACTCATCCCGTCAATAATTCGCCGGCCGTACATACACATAGATCAGTTGCTGCCAAAAACGAGGCAGGTATTTCTCCATTTGTTCAGCCCGTACCTGATGGGCAAACAAAATACCATGAGTACGGTCTTCATAAAGAATCTGGCTTACTACAATTTACGCTTGACGGTAAGGTTGTTCACGAAGTTACACGTAAAGACAGTGACACGCTAAGGGACTGGCCATTTGATGATTATCGTTACTATGTTATTGCCAATCTTGCTATGGGGGGCACTTGGGGTGGGGAACTGAGAAACATATATCCACCAAACGGCATCGATGACTCAAAAGCACCTTGGAAATTTCAAATTGCAGAAATGCATTATCAATCGACTTAAAGTACTTTCTTAGAATTCCATTTGTTATACTAAAATAAATAATGCAAAAAATAAAAATACATTTCGTGTGCCGAGGCAACATCTATCGTAGTCGTTTAGCTGAAGCGTATCTAAAATCTATCAAAGGTTCGGAATGGGATATTTCTTCAAGCGGCATAGAGGCAGACAGGCATACACGAATCTCGACATCTCCCTGGGCTATTTCAATTGCTGATAAAAATGGAATTTCTGACTTACTAAGTTCAGTTAAGACACATACCGCAAACGACCAGCTACAGGACAGTAATATCATTGTGTTTATGAGTGAAGATGTTTACAAAGATGCGAAGCAACTTCATGAATTTAATGAAGCATTATCTATCGTGTGGCGTGTTAAGGATCGTGAAGATTGGCCAAGTGAATTGCCTGCTAGGCAAAAAAGAGAACGTACATTCAGACAGATTACACGCAATGTCAATCAACTTATAAATACTATGTCGCATGGCAGTTGGGTAGATATTGTTGACGAAAATAACGAACCTCTAGGCTTCAAGTTGCCGATAGCAATTGCTGGTCAGAAACAGCTCTGGTTTAGGGGTTGTCATGCTCTAATTACAACTCCGAAATCAAGGACTCTTATTGAGCAACGATCGAAAACAATCTTTTTCTCGCCCGGTCTCGTTGATATTACTCTAGCGGGTGCTGTTGATACAGGTGAAACACCTAGAGAGTCCATAGTGCGCGAGATAAAAGAAGAAATAGGCTTAATTATTGACTCTCAAACTCCTCGTCTGCTCGATATGTATAGATGGAATAGCTACCATCCAGGATATAAGAGACATACTAAAGTATTTTTATATACCTATCATGTACGTATAGACGAAGAAAACCCTACTATTGTTTTGCAAAGAGAAGAAGTGCAAGCAGTAAGAATCCTTTCACTCTCGCAGTTGAAAAGACTCCTAAGATTACACCGTTTACGTCGCATAGGACGACTAAATTACTCCTATATATACTATTCCAGGATCATAAGACTAGCCGGTCTATTGCAGTAGTCCTTACTGCAATAAACATACCTATAATATTTATTATTAATTTAATGTATCAACTTGTGTAGCTACTCACTTAATAATCTGGAGTGTAGAGTCTAAACAAAATCCTCAGTTAACTATAAGTATGTTGCCATACAATAGTGGGACAGTGGAACCATCTAAAGACAAAAAAAGAAGTCACAAGGGATTTGTTTTTTTCCTCTTTTTGATCATAGTGATTGATGCACTCGGTATTCAAACGTACACCTCAGTACAAGCAAACGCAGTGCAAGTGGCACAAACAAATGAATCAAAGATTGTATTAACGCCTGCTCAAAAAAATAGTATTGCACTTGAGACATCGTGGAAGGATATGCTTAGCGGTTTTAATGGCCACATTGATATTGCTCTATATAACGACAAAACAGGTGAGATATCCAGGTATACAAACTACAATGGTACTTTTGATACAGCTAGCATAATAAAACTCTCTATTTTAGAAGAAGTATTATTACAAGATCAAGCAGCGGGAATAAGTATAACCGATGATCAGCTAGGTGAAGTGACACCAATGATAGAGAATAGTGATAACGATGCGGCTTCTGCACTGTGGTCCTCTATTGGTGGAGCGTCGACTATTAATAGTTTCTATAAACAAATCGGTGCTAACACATCAACGGCTAATGATACTAATGGATGGGGACTTACGCAGACAACAGCTCTCGATCAATTAAAAGTACTTAATGCACTTGCCTATCCAGGAAAGACATTATCGACGGATTCGTCCGCAATCGCAGACAATCTATTAGATCAAGTGGAAGCAGATCAAACTTGGGGCGTAAGTGGAGGAGTTCCGTCAGACGTTAGTTTTGAACTTAAAGATGGATGGCTTCCAGATAACGAAACAAACGATACGTTCTCAAGTACTGATGACTGGACAGTAAATAGTATTGGACACATTCATGGTGACGGAGTGGATTATACACTTGCTGTGCTTACCGAAGGTAACGCAACTGAACAAGACGGGATCAATACTATACAAAGTGTGGCATCAACTGCTTGGTCGACATTGGACTCAGAAAAGTAGGATTAATTTTTAGCTAGGCTGCTTTTGAGATTTTTTCCATGATGTTTCTGAACTGAGAAAGTTCTACGGTACTAAGCTCATGAAGCATAGAGTCATCAGCCTTAATAAGATCACGAGTTATTTGCTCCTGGACTTTAGCACCTTCAATTGTAAGAAGGACGATCTTTACTCGACGATCATCTGCCTTTTCACCCCTTGTGACGAGGTTTTTTTCTTCAAGTCCGTCAACAATTCCCGTAATATTTGAAGCATCACAGTTAAAAAGCTTTTGAAAGGTATTCATAGGCTTTGGTTCGTCCATATTCGTAAGGAGGAGGGTAATAGTTTGCATAGAGGTCAGGTCGTACTCTTTGCCAATGGCCATCAAGTGTTGCTTAGATGTCATCAAAAACTCCAGTAATGAAGAATAGAATAATGGTAGTGATTTTGAATATGTCATAAAGGCTCTTTAAATAATAGTTGACAAAGTCAATTATTGACGTTTATAATCAACTTAATACTATTTTACATTAAGACTCACAAATAAAAAAGGAGTTCATAACATAATGATTGAAAAAGCAAAGAACCATTGGCTGATATTAGTCATTCTTGCAGCAGCTCAATTGATGGTCGTTTTAGATTCATCAGTGGTTAATGTTGCCTTACCGGCAGTTCAACACAGCTTTGGTCTCACGGCAAGCGGACTTCAATGGATCGTCACTGCCTATACCCTAACGTTTGGAGGTTTCCTTCTTTTCGGCGGACGTGCAGCCGATCTATTCGGACGAAAGAAAATGTTCCTTATTGGAATTACGCTCTTTGTCATTGCTTCGTTAATTGATGGACTTTCAGCGAACGGAACGATGTTGATCGTACTTCGTGCAATCCAGGGATTTGCGGCGGCTTTAATGTCTCCGGCTGCTCTTTCTATCGTGCTTATTACCTACCGTGAAGGGCACGAACGAAATACAGCGCTTTCTATTTGGGGATCAGTTGCCGCAGGTGGAGCAGCTATCGGAGTCCTTCTTGGTGGAGTACTAACGCAGTACCTTAACTGGCGTTGGAACTTCTTTATTAATATTCCTATCGGTATTACTATTTTCTTCGCAGCTTGGAGATTACTCCCGGCTCACGAATCAGAAGAAACACATACGAGCCTTGACCTTCCTGGTGCCATATCGGTAACTGGTGCAGCACTTCTACTTGTATCTGGTATCGTTGAAGCACCAACTAATGGATGGGGATCATTCTCAACTATTGCCTATTTTGTCGGAGCAGCAATTCTTCTAATATTCTTCATCATCAATGAAAGTCGAACCAAACGTCCGCTTATCCCACTCGGAATTTTTCGAAACCGTAACCTAACTGGTGCAAATCTCGTTGTTTTCCCAGTTGTTGCAAGTATGTTCTCGACCTTCTTCTTCGGATCACTGTACCTTCAAGAAGTACTACACTTTGATCCAGTAAAGACGGGAATTAGCTTCCTCGTTACGCCGATAATGATTGCATTAACGGCAACAAACGTACCTCGAATCATCAAGCGAGTTGGATTTAAACCAGTACTTGTTGTAGGCCCACTATTCATCTTTGCAGCATTACAATATTTGTCCCACGCTCCAGTCGATGGTAACTACTTCACGAATGTACTACCAGCCCTCATTCTTCTAGGTATTGGAGGAGGCGCCAGCTTCGTTACGGGAACTATTACAGCAACAACAGGAGTTGCACCGCAACTATCTGGACTTGCATCAGGGCTCCTTAACACTGCACAGCAAGTTGGTGGTTCGCTTGGACTTGCAATCCTTACAGGTGTTGCAACGTCTAAGGCAGCTGATTACATTAAGCACCTAAAGACAGTTCCAAATGAGCTAACAGCGATTGCGGCTCAAGTACAAGGAATGCACGCTGGCTTCTTTGTCGGATCATGTTTCGCACTAGGCGCATCTATAATTGCTCTCTTAGTTATAAAGGCACCTAAGAAATCAGCGACACCAATGAATGTTCCTGCTGGTGCTCACTTAGGCTAAAGATTTAATAAAGTAATCTACAACTTTGTAATGGGGGCTTCGAAAGAAGCCCTTATTTGTTATGCTTGCACCAGTTCTGAATACCAAATAGTATTAGGATACTATGACTGAATTTACCAACGCTGATAGACAAATGCTTCAGGATCTTAAAAGAGAACAAGACTTCCTAAGGGAGGCTATGGGTGGTGTAGAAAGTTTCGAAGCATTTACGAGCGTAGATCTTCATGTATTCCCCGGAGGTAAAACACCGGTTCGTGCTACCGATGGTGCAATCGGATACGATATGTACGCTCGAGCAATCGTTGATGAGTTCACGAAGCCAACAGAAGGTCAGCCATTGAGGCGTACACGAGCTGATTTCATAAAGACTGAGGGTTGGGAAAAAAGAATGGACGAGGAACTCTATGAATGGGTGGTTCCAGATCCAACAGGGAATAAAGAAAAGTATGCAATACGTGTTCCGCAACACGAGAGGGTAATGGTCGGTCTAGGAATTGCTACAAACATGACTTTCCCTCTTTTCCATTGGGTGACGCCGCGCAGTGGTTTTGCTGCAAAGTGGATCACGGTCGGTAATAGTCCAGGAACAATTGATCCAGATTATCGCGGCGAAGCAGGCGCGCTTATGGTAAACCAGTCTGCTAACGAAGAAGAATTTGTCATATTTCACGAGATGAGAATTATACAGGCATTATTTCAAATTGCTATCATCCCCCGCCTTAATGAAGTTCCGATTCATAGCGATCTTGGGTCAACTATTCGTGGCTCTGGTGGATTTGGATCGACCGGAAAAGACGTACTATAACTCACTAGTAGCTACGTACTTTTCGACATTAGTAAATCAACTGCTATAGTAAGAATATGCAAACAGAGATAGAGGCAAAATGGTTAAATATAGTTCCTGATGAGTTCAGAAAAGTTCTTTATGCTGCCGGAGCTACTCTTGTTAACGAAGAAAGACTAATGGTTCGAAAAGTTTTCGACTATTCAGATATGAGTCTTGAAGCTAATGGTGGTTGGGTTCGTGTACGTGATGAGGGTGATAAGGTGACTATGAGCTACAAGCAGTTAAGCGATCGTACTGTGTATGGTACAAAAGAAGTCTCCGTTACTGTAAGCGATTTTAATGACAGCTGTGCATTTCTAGAATCTATAGGACTAGTAGCCAATTCTATACAGGAAACAAAAAGAGAAAGTTGGAAGATAGAAGGAGCGGAAATCGAAATTGATACATGGCCGTGGATCCCTAGTTTTGTTGAAATCGAAGCAGAATCAGTAGAAAAATTGAAAGAAGTAGCAGAGAAGTTAGGGCTGGATTACGAACAGGCATTACATGGAAGTGTTGAACTCGCCTATCAAGCAGTCTATGACGTTAGTGAAGCAGAAATTGATAGGTGGGAGGATATAAACTTTACAACTATTCCTGACTGGCTTTCCTCAAAGAAAAAACAAAGTACTACATAAGTACAACTAAGTATAGGAGAATGTATGTCTAAGTTTATGATTATCTACAACGCACAAGAGCAAGCAGTCGACTTCATGGCTCAATCTACGCCTGAGCAAATAGAAGCTGGCATGCAGTCTTGGATGGATTGGAAAAATGGAATCCCAGAAACAGTAATTTTTGAATTTGGCTCTCCCCTACAATCCGTCGGTCGCATAACAGCAGATGGAGTAGTTGATAGCGATAGCAAAATCTCTGGATACTCAACTATGGAAGGCGAGTCGAAAGAACATATAATCGAGGCCCTTAAGTCTCATCCTCATCTTAAGCGTCCTGGCGCCACTATTGATGTAGTTGAAATGGTGCAACCAGTAAGATAGGGTACAGATAGTCATAATTCTAAACGTGTTCGCCAGTTTAAGTTTAATCAAAAAGATATACTACATAGCTACAACCACGCTATTAATAATGGTATGATAGCTATATGAATCCCCTCGTTAAAATTCTTAAAACCATCGCATCAGCCATCGGTGTAGTTATAGGAACTTGGGTGGCAGTTACCTTACTTACTTTTGGAAAGCTTACGGCATTAGTAACAAAAGTAAAAAAATCTCAACCTCGCGAGCTATAGAACGACCACGATGACTATACGAGAAAAACTTGCCAAGGGATTTGAATCACTAACAAGTAATAGTCGTTTTTGGATATTGTGCAGTGGTATTACTGCATCCTTTCTTATTGCGGGAGCAATACAACTCTATATACCAGCAGGAAGTGAACAGTCGATACGGATCGAACAGACCTTTGCTTTTATCTCACTCGCGTTACTCTATCTTGCATTACTGGCGTCACCACTTTTGAAGGTTTTTCCAAAGCTTCCAATTAAAAAAGCATACACACATGCTCGCCGACCTATTGGAGTCTTAGCTTTTTACTATGCGTTTCTCCATGCCTATATTACGTTCTTTAGTCAACTGGGGGGTGTAAAAGGTATAGCATATTACAACGGTCAATATGAACTTTCCATATTTTTAGGTTTAATTGGACTAGTTATATTATGTGTTTTAACGCTTACTTCGATGGACTGGGTCATACGAAAAATGACATTTAAAAATTGGAAGCTCCTCCAGAGGCTTGTCTATATAGGAAGTCTAGCGATCTTCTTACATGTTATTATTATCGGCACACATTATAATGTCTTTACGGTCACGGCTCTTGTGACCTATGTCGCCGTAGCGATTCTGGTTGTATTAGAGCTCCTTCGTATTCGTCTTGTTGTTATCGAAAAGCGGGGTAGTAGTCGTGCGTAGTACATATAGATCACTGTCTGTAGCTTTATGCGCTGTTATTCTTGCAATCATCGTAGGCCATACAGCTAGTGCCCATGTGTTAAAAGTAGATGGAACAATCGGAGCCATACTCCACATTAATCCAGATGATAGTCCGGTGAGTGGAAGCCCGACATCCTATAGCATTCTATTTAAAGATACGACAAACAAGTTAGATCTAGAAAACTGTGGTTGTCATGTTGAGATTACGCAAAACAATACGATTGTATCGATGTCCACTCTTCATATAGTTGATAGCTCTGATGCTACTGGTGCCTATACATTTCCAAGCCCGGGCGTCTACAGCCTTATACTTATTGGATCACCAAACAAGGAGTCTGCCTTTCAATCATTTAAGTTAACCTATTTACTACGTGTCCTGCCTCCTTCAGGAAGTGGATCGACTCAACCTTTTCCTCTTAGTCTAGGAATTGGTCTCGGGCTCATGATTGTACTTTTACTTATCGGATCATATAAAATACTATAGGCGGAAGATATGAAAAGTAAGTTTATTACAGGAATTCTAACAAGTTCAACACTTATTGTGTTACTTCCATTGGTAGCCTTTGCTCATGTAATTGTTACGCCTAACCAAGCGGGTATAGGCCAAGAATTAACCTTTAACGTAAGCGTTCCCAATGAGCGAGATACTGTAGTAACTAATCTTAAATTAGTAATACCTTCTGGAGTGACAGATATTGTCCCTACTACTAAAGATGGCTGGACAATTACTACAACGTCAAATGGTTCGTCGTCTGATCCTGAAGTCACTTCGATAGTTTGGAGTAATGGTACTATTCCGGTGGGTCAAAGACAAGATTTCTCGTTTAGTGCACAAGTTCCAGGTACAACAACAACTCTTGATTGGAAAGCGTATCAAACATACGGCGATGGAACGATCGTACATTGGGATCAGACACCAACAGGAAGCGATGATAGTGTAGGAAATGCTGGCCCTTATTCTGTTACAAAAGTCATCAATGACTTAACATCCTCAACAACGTCAGGATCATCACCAAACACTACACTTGGTATTGTATTGAGTATCGTAGCGTTAGTAATAAGTGTTTCAAGTTTATTTATACGTCGTAAGAAAAGATAACTTCTAACTATTTGATTTTTGCAGGTGTAGCTTCCCATTTGGAGCTATCAAATGCGAGAAGAGCGAGCCATATAATTGGAACAAAGATAGCAAGAACAACCCACCAACCTTCTTTACCAAATTTAAGTCCAATTTTATACTGTGAGATAAAGATAAAAATAGCAGCAATATAATTTACAAAAGGAACGACAGTAAGAATAGCCCAAAAACCTCTTTGATCTCCTAATTCAAGCATCTTCCAGACATTATAAAATGGAATCCAAGCAATCGTCTTAGGAATACCTGCTTTATGAAAAATTCGTCCTAGTAGCCACGCATATACGGCATAGATGATTAATGCAAAAGCGATAGAAAAAAGAAAAAGACTTAATATAATTGCTGGATTAGCGTGATTGTAACTACTGTTAACGTAGTATTGGTTGCTGTAATAATTTGTATCCATAATGGTTTAATTGTAGCATAATTGAGACTTTGGTAAACTGAAGACAGATGAAAATACTTGATGGAGCAGAATTAGCAGGTTTTATTAAAGAGCGCCAAGCGAAACAGGTACGCGCGCTTCGTCAATCATGGCGAGTGATTCCTAAATTATCAATCGTTCGTACTGGAAAAGATGACGTTACTGGTAGCTATTTACGTTTGAAAGAACAGTATGGTGAGGACATTCTTGTCGACGTAGACCTTAACTCGGTTGAAAGTAGTGAACTTATTTCAACCATCGAAAGACTAAACAAAGACGATACGGTTCATGGGATTATCGTTCAATTACCACTTGAAGACGTTTCACAAACTGAAGAAGCGGTAAACGCGGTTGCTGAGGAAAAGGATGTCGATGGGCTAGGCAAGGGCATGACTTTTACCCCGGCTACAGCTTTAGCGATTGACTGGCTCGTTGCTGGCTACGATGTAACATTACAGGGCAAACAAGTTGCTATTGTAGGCAAAGGACGTCTTGTTGGTGGTCCTCTTTCAGAACTTTGGACTAAAGCAGGATTTAATGTAACCGTCTATGACCGCACGACAGAAGACCTAGTAGGCAAGCTATCTCAGGCTGATGTACTGGTTACTGCAACGGGTGTACCAGATTTGATTACTAACGATATGGTAAAAGAAAAGGCCGTCGTTATTGATGCTGGTACCGCATCAGAGAATGGAAAGATTGTTGGTGATATATCTGCGGATATTAGAGATCGCTTAGATCTTACTATTACTCCAGAAAAAGGTGGGGTTGGCCCCCTTACGGTAGCAGCATTATTTGATAACGTTATCCAATCAGCACGACGCGTTGCCGATACTAAAGGCCAGCAGGACCTTTAAGAAATTCCGAGCGCTTCTTTAACTCGTTGCTCAACTTGGCGTGGAGTAAGATTAGCTTTTACGATATAGCTATGAATTCCAAGATCACGAAGTGATTTAGGTGATTCTTCTTCGCCCATATTCGTCAAAATAATAACTGGAATATCTTTGCCCCATGCTTTGCCGCGTATAACTTCTAAGGCTTCAGCTCCACCCATAACAGGCATCTGAATGTCGAGGAGTATCATATCAGGACCGAACGCTTCAACAAGTTCAACGCCTTTTTTGCCATCATTTGCGAGTGCGACTTCAAAGCCATCTGCCTCGAACTTCATTCGATACATTTGGCTAATTACTGGATCGTCCTCGATAATTGCAATTTTTGTCATATTCTAAAGTAATTGTAGCATAAGTACTTAATCAACGGGGCGAGCCAAAATAATTAAGTATTGACAGACTGGTATTTAAATGTCAGAATGACTCTATTGTGTCTTCAACGCGTGATGAATTTTTTCCTTATGAATACGTACAGCCCGGTCCTCCGGAAGCCGATATTATACCCATGCATCCTATTGAATTATTTGACAGTAATGAACCTCAAGCTATAACTTCTCTTGACGAAAATAAAGGTGATCTTGTAAGAAATAGAGCACAGAAAATTTCAACTGAAGTGTACCTAAAAGAAGGTTTTATTACAGAAGATGAGTTAGATGAAGACGGTATTTATAGAGACGAGTATTCTAGTCGCTCCGTCTATGCAGTTGCTCTAAACAACAAACGTGAATCTACAATGCGCTACATTAATGCAGACAAAAAAGCTGGTATTATGTCGCTTCCAACGGCTAAGTATTTCTCTATTGATCCTCGTATTTTAGCCCAAACAGCAAAAAAACGTACAATCTCTGACCTTAAACCATCTGAGATTATTGAGATATCGGCTCTTGCAGCCTTACCAGAATCAGATGAGAATCTACGAGAACAATTTGCTGCTAGGGGTAACGCCACGAAGCTGATTCAAGCCCAGTTTCTTCGTGAATCTTTAGATAATAATTACAAAGTATGGATAATGAATACCCATGAAATATATGTTCGTTATTTGCGCAGTCTTGTTGGCTCTGAGCAGGTTCATGTTCTTGGTGAAACGAGAGATTACATGGAGTCCCCGACCGTTCCAGTTGCTATAAATCCTCAAGAAGCGGTAAAGCATATTCTTTCAGATACCACAAAAGGAGGGCAAGAGAATAGGCAGTATCTTATAGATGCACTCAATGGCGTCAGTGATCGTTATCTTCCAAAAGATCTAAAAAAACTTCTTGAACAAGAAGACGTTGAAATTGATAAGACTACCGTCAGAGAAAAAATTCTACAGAGAAAAGGAAAAATCCTAGGACAAGTCGGGCTGTATGCTTGGGCTGCGGCGAAGGGAGTTGGGTTTAGCTACTCGCCGGGTTTTCATGGAAGTGGATTCGTTTACTGGGCGCTTGATGTAGTTTCTGTTCCGCCCTACATTTATGGCCTGGCTGAAGTTGTTTCGCCACGATCTTCCAAAGCACAGGTGATTGGTGCTGCGGTAGCGGCAATTGCATTCATAGGCCCCTACGGGTATATTGCCGC
>Ga0302185_10001199_pt1 | contig 18494 bp, 15 predicted proteins | sample II_Bog_E1_1_FD_200231 | JGI IMG/M metagenome (GOLD analysis project Ga0302185, IMG submission 200231) | Peat permafrost microbial communities from Stordalen Mire near Abisko, Sweden - II_Bog_E1_2 | ecosystem: Environmental > Terrestrial > Soil > Wetlands > Peat | place: Sweden: Abisko... | reverse complement strand
TAAAAAAGAAGTCACAAAGTCCGGGTCCGTACCTGCGGCTATCAATGTAGTTACTGACCGCGCTAAAACCTATGGCTGAATTTTCGGATAGGCTAACAATGCTTAGCGTACACGATGAAGCAGGGCTGTCTTTGGAAATCAAAGACAGCCTGGCTTTGTTGCGGGCTAATTACCCGGAAGCGAATGTTCGCTGTTATGATTTTATGGGTGAAAATGCAATAGTAGTTGCTATGGCGTTGGCTATAAGAAAGCCGAATCGGGCGGTTTCTTTTAAAAAAAAGGAACCTGTGCTGATCAAACTTGACAAAAGCAACTATCCTTACGACCCCCCTAAAGCCTATACCGACAGAACCGATTTTCCTGCCGAAAATACGCCGCACATCAATCCGGTAAAAGAAGGTCAGCCATTCTCCATTTGTTTATTCAGGGGGGATGCGGCAGATTGGTTCGCTCAGCATAATATCCTGGATTTCGTAGAGCGATTACGGTCATGGATGGAAGATGCCGCTGCCGGCAACTTAAACAAGCCGGAAGATGATTTTGAGCTTACACGGGTAGACCAGGATCAGCATGTTGTTTTCTTTCCCCAACAAGATGTCATCAATCATATTCGAACTTATTGGGCGCGGGAGAATGGAAAAGCCGGGATGCTGCTGAGCAATTACCTGGGAAAAGATGATGAGCCGAATGACCCAAAAAAACGACGGGTAGTTTGGCTTCTTAATTTATATGATGAGCCGATTGGCAGCGTATTAAAACAAAAAATCTTACTTACCCCGGATCAAACCGGAGGACTCATACTATTCGGTAATGAAGATTTTGCGGATGACCGTTATATTACCAAATTGCCGCACGATGTAGCAACATTATTGGCGTGGACTACAGATCGCCATATCGATTTACAGCCAAGCCTGGATGGTTTTCTCTCGTCTTCACTTAACCTCGGCCAGATCATACCGGTCACTTTTGCCATAAAAAGGCCACGGAAGGTAATCAACCATCTTAGCGAATTAGAGTTTATTTCCTTTTTGATTTTTCCTTCGTTAATCGAGGGTGAACATCGGATCGTGGCTGATTCTGTGGTCGAAAGCGCGGCATTAATTCAGAAAAACAGTATTGCTTTGGCCAAATACCTTTCCGGCTACCCAGAAACCAGCCGTTATTCGGAAATTCATTATATAGGACTTGGAGCAGTCGGTTCAAAAATTGCTTTGCATTTTTCAAGGTCGGGGCTTATCCCCAAAAGCTTGATAGATCCGGATCACTCCCTTCCCCATAACAACATCAGAAATGGCATTATCAATTTTCCAGGGTCAAAGAAGATCGATAAGTTAGAAGAGGATATCAAACAATTGTTTTTAGGCAATTTTGATGACGCTTTCGGAATTAAAAAACTACCTCAAACAATATTGAAAGTATTATCGGATAATCCCGAAATTTTCAATGACGGGAAGCAATTGATTATTGATAGCACCGCATCTTTTGGCGTTGAAAATTATTTGACAAAAAAATTAAAAGATACGGGTGCCCGGTACGCCCGTATTGAATTGGCAGATGCGGGTAATATTGGTTTTCTTCGAATGGAAGGGATTAACCGGAACCCGCGGATGGATGACCTGATGATGGAAGTGTATCATTTGGCCTTGACCGAGCAGCCACTTTCTAAATGGTTGGTTGATAATAAAATTGTCCGATCAAGCCATTCCATGCTGGATGAAATATATCTTGGCCTCAATTGCAGCTCAGATACGTTAATTATGCCGGATGATAAAGTGAGTTATCATACAGCTGCTGCCAGTATTGGTTTAAGGTCGCTTATGGAAGAGAACGCACATGAGGGAAGTTTACAAATTAGCCTGCTTGCCGCTAAAGGCGGACAAAGCAATAATATTATACATAAAGTTAAACCTGTAGTAATTGTAAAAGCGGTCAATCAACCAACCTGGCAGCTAAGACTCAGAAACGCTTTGCAGGAACAGCTGATTGATGAGCTTAATAAAAATAAGCCGAACGAAACTGGTGGCATCTTTATTGGCAAAATTGATCGGGTCAATAAGATCATTTATGTTACCGGCATCGTACCCGCGCCGCCTGACAGTAAAAAATCTCCCTATATTTTTACCCGTGGAACCGAAGGCCTAACCAAATTGGTAAAAGAAATCAGAGAAAAAACAGGCGAAATGCTGGAATATGTGGGCGAATGGCACACTCATCCAACAGGTAGTGCCAGGCTAAGTGGGACAGATCAGTACGCCATTGGTGAAATACGTAAAGTCCTTGACCCGATTAATTATCCAACATGTGTTACTATTGTGAATAATTCCCGGCTTCACCCTTATATATTTACTAAATATGAGTAAAGAACCAAACTTAAAAGCGAAGAATACACCCATCCTGTGGGTGTTCTTTAGTTTCCAGATTGCCCTATTAATTTCCTTGTTTTTTGCAAGCTATTTTGAGCAGATCGTCACAAACTTTAAAACGGTTTTTACTATCCGTGCGTCGGGGGTCCTATTTGCGCCACTGGTTTTATTTGTTATTAATGGGTTATTATCCAGCGAGGTAAAAGCATCATTGGTATTTTGGCGGATTAATGATGTATTGCCCGGATGCAGGGCCTTTAACATCCATGCTAAAAAGGACTACCGTGTTAATGTAGACCGGCTTCAAACATTACATGGCATTTTACCTGTTATTCCGAAGGCCCAAAACGTATTGTGGTACAAAATGTATAAGGCCAACCGGGACGATCAGGCAGTAGCATCCAGTCACGGGAAGTTTTTACTGGCACGGGATCTTGCAGCGATGGCTTTTTTATTCCTCGTATTTGCCGGAGTTCCATTTCTGATTTTGGGAGGGAAGCCTTTCAACATGGTCTATTTTATGATACTGGTTGTCATTTACTTGCTACTGGTTATCGTAGCTCAAAACCACGGTAGGCGCTTTGTCACAAACGTACTGGCAGTTGAGTCCATAAAGTGATAAGAGTATGGGGCGGGGCGGATCATTATATTTTAATAACATTTGAACACTATGGCAATAATAGGGAAATTCATCGGCGTTAATAAGTATAACGACCCCAGGATACGCGACCTTGTAGGGACTAAAAACGACGCTACGGCTTTGTGGGCATTGTTTATGGATACTTTGCCTGAAATGCAAGGCGAACTATTGACTGGTCAACAGGCAACCATAGCAAATATCCGGACGGCAATACAGCAAAGCCTGGAACAAGCGACAGCTGATGATGTAGTGATCATATTTTATTCCGGGCACGGCTCGCAAAATCTGCGCATAACAGGGTTTGATTCCACTATTTCGCAGTTAGATCAAAGTACGATGGCTATGCAGGATATTGCGAGTTTATTTAAGAAAAGCGCAGCCAAAAATATCCTTTGTATTTTGGATTGTTGTTTTAGCGGAGGGGCGCCCGCGAAGGTATTGGAAGATAGTCCGATTGCGAGAAGTGCCGGAAACCCATTGGATGAACTGGCAGGTGAAGGAAGGATTATTATTGCCGCTTCAAATTTTGACGAGCCGTCTTATGAGTTGCCTTCTACAGGCCATGGTATTTTAACAAAAGCAATTTTAGATGTTTTACAATCACCTGAAGAAAATGTAAATCTTTTGACGGCAATGAACGATGTTATGGAAATTGTTCGTGTTGAAGCGCTGAGGATTGGAGTAACACAAACACCAGTATTAGTTAATCATATTACCGGCGGACTCATTTTACCAAGCCTGCATCCTGGTAAAAATTACTACGAGGCATTTCCACAGCGAAACGGCATCAAAATTTCAAAAGACTTGCTCGAGTTAACAAAATTTGGAATTTCCAACGCGTTATGTAGTGAATGGAGTGCGCTTTACCCCAAAGGGCTGAATGATTTGCAGTTTGAAGCAATAAATGATTATAGAATCCTTGATGGCGAACCATTATTAGTGATCGCCCCAACAAGTTCAGGAAAAACTTTTGTTGGTGAGCTGGCCGGTGCAAAAGTAATTAACGAAGGCAGAAAGGCTGTTTTTTTATTTCCATACAAAGCATTGGTCAATGAGAAGTTTGATCAGTTTGTGGATTTGTACAACAAAAAATTCGGGTATCAGGTAATTCGTTGCACCGGGGATTATGTTGATCAAAATAACGAATTTATTAAAGGCAAATATGATATTGCCCTATTTACCTACGAAATGTTTTTGAACTTAAGCGTTTCGATTCCGGAGGTGTTAAATAACATCGGCCTGGTGGTTGTTGATGAGGGACAATTTATTACTGACCATACCAGGGGCATTTCCGTAGAACTGCTATTGACTAATTTGGTTGCCGCCCGTAACCGGGGCATTGAACCGCAGTTAATTGTGCTTTCCGCAGTGATAGGTGAATCAAACTACCTCGAAGACTGGCTCGGCTGCAAAAAGTTTATAACAACTAAAAGACCCGTTCCTTTGACCGAAGGGGTTATGGGTAGAAACGGAGTATTTATCTATCGTGCTGAAAATGGGGATGTTGCTGAAGAACAACTCATTCCATGCAATGCAATAGTTCAGCGCAGAGACAAGCCCGGTCAACAGGATATGATCGTTCCTTTAGTGAAAAGTTTGGTTGAAAAAGGGGAAAAGGTCATCGTTTTTAGAAATCAAAGAGGAAATGCGGAAGGCTGCGCTGAGTACCTGGCTAATGGCTTAGGGCTTGTACCTGCCACAGAGGAAGCTGAAAAATTGCCAAAGCACAATTCTTCATCAACGTCACCAAAATTAAGGCGATGCTTTATTGGCGGAACGGCATTTCACACATCTAACTTAAGCCGTGATGAAAGAAAAATTGTGGAAAGAATTTATCGGGATCCCAACAGTAAAATACGGGTACTTTCGGCCACTACTACCGTTGCAGCAGGCATTAATACCCCTGCGTCCACCGTTATTTTGGCAGAACAAGAATTTCGGGGAGAAGATGGAAGACCATTCTCTATAGCGGAATATAAAAACATGGCTGGACGTGCCGGTCGGGTTGGCTTTAATGAAAAGGGGAAGTCCATCATCCTGGCGGAACTTGGTGCCGATCCGCGCGTCCTTTTTAATAAATATGTACTTGGGGCACCGGAGGATTTAACATCATCGTTTGATATTCAGCATATTGAGACTTGGTTGATTCGGTTATTAGCGCAAGTAAAAGATGTTAAAAAAGATGACATCGTAAATTTACTCGCGAACACCTATGGCGGCTATGTAGCAAACAGAAAAAATCCTGATTGGGAAAAAAATATGCGAATAACCATATCGAATTTATATGCCGATATGCTCAGGTTAGAAATTCTTGAGGAAGAAAATGGAATTGTCCATCTTACCTTATTAGGAAAAACCTGCGGCGAATCCGTCATATCTTTCCGTTCGGCAATGCGCTTTGTTGATTTGTTAAAACAATACCCTAAGCCTGTATTAGAAGCGGTTGATCTAATGGCTCTTGTGCAGGCACTACCTGAATCTGATGATTCCTATACACCAATGTTTCGCAGAGGAACGTCAGAAAGTCAGCGAACAAGGGAAGCGAGCAATCGTTTTGGAGGGGAAATGGTTAGATTATTGCAAAAATATACCAACGGCGATGAATTTGTTTATTATGCCAGGTGTAAACGCGCATCTATTTTATTTGACTGGATAACCGGTGTGCCCACTGCTACTATTGAAGAGAACTTTAAATCGCGTAATCCATTTTCCGGCAATATTAGTTATGGTGATTTACGGCGGTTTGCGGATTTCACCCGCTTTCAATTAAGATCGGCCTATAAAATTGCACTCTTATTATTCCCTGGACAAATTATAGACGACGAGAATATTGAAAATATAATGAAGAGTTTAGAGGTTGGATTACCCGTTGATGCTCTTGACCTGTTAACGTTACCTATGCAAATGTCTAGAGAAGAATATCTTACATTAGCTAACAACGGTATTAAAAATGCGGAAGAGCTATTTCAAATGTCAAAAGAAAGCCTGGCACAAATTCTTGAACCGTCCACAATGCATGAATTTGTCATAATTGCGCACGAGCGGATAATTTAAATCGAGCGAAAAGTGACTCTTGGACGCCTATATTTTTCAATCGCAATCAGGTGTAACTCTATCTCTTCATTATTGGGATTTAAACAAAGTGCTTTTGTATCAGTTGCCGATAAAAAAACATAAATAATTTTTTGGTTGTTCTTCAGAACTACTTTATCTCCGGGTTGAAATTCTTGATATTCCAATTGATTAAATGTTGAGCGGGTATACATGTAAATGTAGCTATTAAAATACTATAACTAATGTGTTTATATTTTGATAGCATTAGAATGAGCGTTTGTACCAAATTCCTACGATATTCTATACCACATTTCGTGATGTAAATTAGTGCTGTTTCTCGGTTATTACCGGCCGGGCTAGAGTTTGAATAATTAATGTTAATTTCCACAGACTAAATGACATTGAGCAGATGGGACAAGACTCGAACCATGTAAGAGGATTTGGAATTTCGAGCTTGGCCGCATTATAAAGGTAACACTACATGTAGTCCAATTAAGGATAACTGAACATTATCTAACTTATAAGAGCTAGGCAAACATAATAGTGGGCTATCTAACTCAGTCAAGCAAGCTATATTTCGTAGTACAAAAACTAATTTTCTTACATCAAGCCATCATCCCGTTTAAGGCTTATAATAAACGCTACCAACATTTTAAATTGTTAATCAAATAACCCAAACAAATTCACCTTTGCGCCATAAAAATCAATGTTATAGCATTCCAAATCACCATCCGCAGAATTACATTTCTTCTCCGGAGAACTGATGCGTTAAGCACCAGTTCCCACCGAATTAGTTCCCATCAATTACTTAATAGAACTCCTTTACATTTATAAAGTTTCCAAAAGCATTTTAATGCGAAATTTAAGTTATACCTTAAAATCGCAGTATTTTAAGGTAATCAACATCATCCGACATTATTTTAATGCCATAAAACCAATTGACATTAAAATATTAAATTTTTAAGGTCAATGATGTATATTTGTTTATGCCTTACAGAGTAAACCCTGACCGGAACGTTCCCTGGAATACCTTGCCGGAACTGCCAATTGACAAACACCTCTATGAAGATGTGGAAATTTACAGTCAATTGGGTAATGCCAAAGCCGCGCTTGGCCGCTTACAGGGCAGAAGTATCGTCATCCCAAACCAAGGGCTGCTCATTAATTCTATTAGTTTACAGGAAGCGAAAGCATCCAGCGCAATAGAAAATATTTTTACAACTGATGATGAATTGTACCAGGCCTACAGTGAAGAACAAATCCAGGAATTAAACGGGCCGTCCAAAGAAGTACTGTATTATCGGGAGGCGTTATGGGAAGGTTATACGTATCTGAAGGAAGAGCAGGTTTTTGACGAAAATTACTTTGTGAAAATGTACCGGATCGTCAGCCAGTTCAACGATGGCATCAGAACACCCATTGCTCAAATCGTCATTAAAGAGGGCGGCACCGGGCCAAATGCAGGCAAAGTATCTTATACGCCGCCAAGAGGCAAGGGGGTGGTCGAAGCTAAACTTAACAATCTGATCGAATTTTTGAACGACGATAAAACTTATCCGATAGACGCATTGCTCAAAATGGCCATTGGTCATTTTCAATTTGAGGCGATACATCCTTTCCGCGACGGCAACGGACGCACCGGCAGGATATTCAATATACACTACCTGACCAAAAAAGGCCTGCTGGATTATCCCATCCTCTTTTTAAGCCGTTATATCATGGACCATAAAGAAGACTATTATGCGGGACTTGCCGGAGTAACCCAAAGAGGAAGTTGGAAGAACTGGTTGTTGTATGTACTGAAAGCCGTTGAAGTAACTTCGAACATTACCTATGACAAGATCAATGACATCATCAATGCAAAAGATGCCATTTTAAAAGCCATCGCAGAAGACACCGACATCGCACGCCCCGAATCGCTGGTCAATGCCATATTCACCCAACCTTACACACGGGTAAAGCATCTCGTCGGCGGCAATATTTATGCGGAAAATACCGCCAGAAAATACCTTGACCAGTTAACGGACATGGGTGTTTTGGAAAAGAGAGTAATCGGGAAAGGCAATTATTACCTAAATCTGGAACTGTATAGAATACTATCTGAATAACCTATGCTAACCATTATTTTCTTCGCAGCTTGCGCTTAAATTTCAGAGTTTCAGCTTTTTCCTGTATTTCCGGGTGCGTAAGCTTTTGATGGGATAGTAACCAGTTCATCAACATCTTTTTTGAAAACCGGATACCCCCGCCAGGTAAACCTATATAAGGCAATTCTCCGGCAGATTTTAACTGGTAAAGCGTTTGACGAGAGTATCCGGTTATTATTTCGGCGATCTCATACCCGCCAATTTCGTCTTCGTCATTTAAGGTTCCATCAACCGGCATGAACCCGGTCATGCATTCTTTTACAATGGCCATTAAATCCGCGACGGTCAGGTCAATCAAACGTGTGTTTTTTTCTATATTCATAGGTGTACATTTACTATCGCCAATCTAAAGTGTCACTATCTCTATTACCGTCTCTGTTACCATCTCTATTACTTGCCTACTAAGGAGGTTTTGGGTAACCAAGCCAGGTGCCACTTGTGAAATTCTTTGAGGCGTTGTATATCTATGAACCGCTAAACAAATGGCCGAAAAATATAAAAGGCTTGAAGATTAAGGATCGAGAAAGTCCCAATCATCGCCTAAAACCCATCTCAGTGCGGATAATTTACCATACATCATGCTAAGTTTAAAGTCATCCCTGGGGCCAAGATTTTTCTTCCCATGCTTCTTTTCTATCTTTTTCGCCGCACTTATTGCAACTTCCAAAACGCGTTTTTTGTATTTCTGCCTGCTTGTTCTTAATGCCAGGCGAAGCATTTACTTATTTGGTAATATGATCTAAATGGTGCTGTTTTTAATTTTAAGTATTTTACGGCTGTTTGATGATAAAGAAACGTGATCTTCATCAGACATAGGTTCTCCCGCCAATAATTTATTCAGAATAGTTTCACCTAATAACATGTCCATTTGCCGCTCATTAACTTCCTTAAAATACATTTCCATTCGATCCGATAAAAAATCAAAGGTCAATAGCTTTTTTGCAGCATTGATTTTACTGAAGCCCTTAACTTCCTTACCGTGTAGAATTGGGTTTCGTTCATTGTATAACTCATCACAAAAATAGCTTATGAAATTGTCATCAAAGAATTCACTGAGGACTGTCCTTTTTAGCAAATCACCGATGGTATAGTCCTTAGCTAATTTTCCATTAAGTAACCGAATATGCTTTTTACCGTCTATTTCGGAAAAAAGATTCTTTTCAATAAAATTATAATAATCAGCGAACGCCCAAATTACGCCTTCGATCAATGGTAAAATCGTACATAGGCAACTGGAAAACAGCTCGTTCTTATAACAGGAAACAGTATCATTAACCATTTGATCCATTATTCTTAATCGGGGGAAAAAATGATTTTTGAACTGTTTGCTGATCGTTTCCAGATGATCCTCAATATATCTTTCAATAAAGAAATCTAACGATTCACCCCACTTGTACAACTTAAAATACTTTCTCGAATCTGTAACTGTAAATTTATAACTGTACCATTTTAATGGGAATTTTTCCCATTCAAGATCTAACTCGATGTTGTGAATAGATAACCGAATTGGATTTTCAATTATTGATGCGACACATAATAAAATCAGGTCCGAACTTTCATTTACTTTGGTCCTTAACAAATTGAGTGATATTTCAAAAAACTTTGATCTAACGGTTTTGATAACCTCGGCAGTTAAATCATATCGTCTAGTTTTATCAATGTTCTTTTTAAGGGAGAATGCAACTGACCTCATCCTCGCAGCAATCTCAGTTTTTGCTGGGTCTAACGATATCGCTTGGTACTGCTCAAACTTTTCTTCGAGTATTTCGCTTAAAAGTGAAACTTGATCTTTTTCAAGTAGACTAATGACCACAGCTTTGTTTTGTTCAAATTTTCCTTCTACCTCATTCAAAGATATAACACCATCCCTGGCCGCTTTTAAAAGTTCAAAACATTCTTCAAATGAAGAATTTAAGGTGCTAACATCTTCATGTTCAGAATAGGAGGTCGCCATGCTAACCATTGCAATGAGCGAAACGTCTTCCTTATCGATTTTTTTAATGGCTTTATGTTTCTGCTTGTCCCTTAAATATTGGTTAAGCATTTCTTCCTCTGTCATCTTAAGGCATTAAAGAATGTGTTTGAATCAGGTATTTATGAACGCTATTTATAGTATAGTACCTTTTGAATAGCATGGAGGCGACTACTTTTCTTTTCTTCAAGCGCCCCTAAAGAAAAGTGGCAAAAGAAAAGGGCTATTTTTCCAAAACGCACCCTTTATTCTTAAAACAGGTATTGCCTAATCGAAAATAACCTTTAGGTTAGATTTTCATTCACGTAGGTTTCAATTAAATATTTTTTGTAACTCACGAACTCCTCATCATCAGGATTGATTGTGATAAAAAAATTTATTCTGCCAATAATATGCGGAAGATAATTAGCCTTGTTGTTCTTTACCTGCCTGAGATGATTTTCTAAACCAAACTTTTGTATGAAATGCATTTCTAGCCTAAGATTTTGGCGGTCTTTTTTTGGTACCTGCATTTTTTCATTAACAACAATACCCGTTACAAACTGTCTGCTATTTTGGCGCATGACTGCTGTTTTTGACAAGTTTAAGCGAAGTCCAATTTTTTCAATCTCAGTTTCGACAAACTCAATGACATTATCCGGATTAAAGTTGCCTGAAAATGTTAAATCGTCAGCATAGCGTGTATATCTGATTTTTTCTTTAATCGCATAACTTCCTACAACTTCATCAAATTTATTCATAAAAAGATTTGAAAGATAGGGGCTTGTAGATGCGCCCTGTGGTAAAGTGCCTCTAAGGGTACAAAGCTTACTGAATAAATTTGCAATATTAGAAGAGTAATTTGCATTGAGAAAAATTTGTTGCACAGATTGTTGGGTGATAGATCCAAAAAAATCTTTTATATCGAGTTTAAGAACTATCGGCTTACCAATATGGTACCTTACATTATCTCTTACATCTTTTTTAGCTAAATAAGCTTTTGCGAACTTGCTTACGGGGATGTTTTCAAGAATATTCTTTAAAATCCATATTTGGATTTCTTTTAAGCTAGGCAAGGGTTCGGATATCGTTCGTGGTTTACCATTGCGTTTACTAATCACAAATCTCCGATAGAAATAGCTGGTATAAAGTACAGCTTTTTTTAAATAGACTTTTCGGTAGCCAACTAACGCAGCTAAATGTGTTGTATTATAAACCACAGGCAGCCCCTTCTCGATTATCGGCTTAGCGTAATCGAGGCAATAAATGATTTCGTCTTCGGAAAAAGTAGCTGCTAATGCTTTCTTTCTAAACACTTCGGAATACTGTTGGAAATTCATTTAGTGATTTCATTGTGGCCTGGGTAAAACCCAGGCCCATTGAACAAAGCGGCAAACATGAAGCGGGATGCCGGGGGCAGGCCGTAGGCGGAGGCTCCCGGTTTATGTTTGTCGCTAAGGCTCGAAAGCCTTTTCTCAACTGGGAATGACGAACTCATCATCCCTCCTGGAATACACCAGGCATATCTTCTGATCAGTTGCGAGTTAAAATGAGAACTCACTTCTGTTAGGCAAAAATACTTCATTTTTTGGATAAGGTTTAATTTTATTTTTTATATCTGGTTCAATCCATTCCGCTTTGTTTTTCTTTTTAGTCGCTGGCAAATGAAGTTCCAGAAACTCTTCTCCTAGTTCGGTTAATATAATTTTGTTATCTGAATAGGTTATAAATCCATCTGTCACGGCTTGTTCAGTAAATTCCGCAATCTGCCTAAATGAAAGCTTTTCCCTTTTAAGGCGTAAAACATTCCCTTTATTCTTGATGATATTGAGTAAAAGTGTTAGATTAAGTTCATTCATTGTTCATCATATCTTGCAAATGGTGCATCAAAATATTTACCTTCTTTCCTAAATTTCTTCCAAAAAATAGGAAATGTATTATCTGGAGTTCGGGCCATAGTAATCAAAGCTTCCGTTTCGTTATATCCTAAACTAACTGGTTTAGAACCTGGTATATTTCGCTCAATTTCACGCATCAACGTTTTTTTTTCCTCCGCTACGGCTCGTTCATTATAATCGGTTATGCCTTTTTTTAATACTATCGTTTTCAATACCGCATAACCTTCTAATACTAAATTCAATTGTGTATCCTCTTGAATGGCTATGCAAACTACCTTAATAGCTGAGGATGATAAGCTCGAATTTTTAGCAACCTCAGTCAGGCAATGATTAAATGTGTCTCCTGAGCCGATATAATCATCAACCAAAAATAACCGTTCTTCGGATTCTAATTTAAGAGCTTGTAATTGATCAAAGGTTTTCAAATACTCAAATTGTATGTGATTATACTTAGTCATTAATCTTTTAAAAGACTTGATTATATAAAACAGGTGTTCTCCGCTCTTAACTTTATTTTCATCTTCGGGCTTGATGATTGGAAAAAAATGGATTTTTTTCACATCAGTAAGTTGATCTTCAGAAATGGCTTCCATTGCTTGAACGAACTTATCCCGATACTCGTCATGTGAAATCCATTGGTAATTATTTGTTAATTCAAGAAGCAAAATACGTTGTTCGGGTTCGAGCGAATCAAGTAGGCGACAAAAGCCTTCCATTGCTAAATCCTGCGCATCCTTTTCATGCCATTTATTTTTCTTAAAAATACGATTTATTGATAAAATAGCTTCAATGGCTTCCATAATCAGACAAGGCTTAAATACCAGATCATTTCAATTGATGATCTGGTTTGCAAAGAATGAAGTTAAATTATTTTTAATATTTTATTAAATTTTTATGCATTCCTTAACCATCCCAAAATCATGGTCTCTTTGGGAATATTATAGTAAATTCTGCTCAAATTCTTTGTCATTAAATATTGAGAAGGTATAGCTCATGATAATATTTAGGAAAATGGTATCGAAGATAATTATTTGTTATAAAAATTGGTTAATTGTTTATTTTGGTATTGCTAAAGGTGTTTTTAGCTGCTTTATTAAATTATTTCTTTGTGTTTGATTATTCTAAATAATACTATCTTATATTTGGTCAACCTAATTCCTGTTTCTCAATACTCTCCCGCTGTGAAGCCTGCTTATTAAAGAATATGGAATTTTATTAAATTGTATATGGATAGATCAGCAACGGATACTATAAAAGGATATTTTTATCAATTCGACTATTCTATTCTGAACCTTTTGACTTTGGCAAAACCTGAAGAAACCATTCAAATTGAATGCATCGAAGACATAGATATTCATACCGCCACAGAAACGACTGCTGTACAGTGTAAATATTATTCCAAAACAGAATATAACCATTCCGTTATAAAGGAACCAATTATGTATATGCTTTCACACTTTGCAGAAGTTAAAGCAGGCAGGACTCCTTCAATAAAATACTTTTTGACGGGATATTATAAATCAGGACAAAATAAATTGCAGCTTCCGATTGATGTTGATTTCCTTAAAGATAACTTTTTAACTTATACCAGAACGGAAGAAAGCAACGGTATAAAAAGCAAAGTAACACATTATCATCATACTGAATTAGGCCTAAACGATGCTGATCTTGGTAGGTTTATTGGACAGCTTAACATTGATTTAAACGGACAGGAATTTGACGCCCAATACAATTCCATCATTAAAGTTTTGAAAGCTCAATTTAGCTGTAGTGATTTTACGGCTGAATACTTTTTTTATAATAATGCGTTACGCGTTATTAAAGAGCTGTCCATAAAAGAAAAAGCACCAGACCGGCTAATAAGCCAGCAGATTTTTTTTAATAATATCGATAAAAAAGCTATTCTGTTTAATGAATGGTTCATCCAATTAAAAGGGATAAAAGCGCATTTGGCTGCGTTAAGAAAAGAATATTTCACACAATTAAATATATCCCCTTTTGAACGTTTTTTTCTCGTGGATACAAATTTCGCTTTGCACACGCAAGACGAGTTAGTAGAAATTGTCCATTTAATGGCCAAAAAATGGTCAAAACTGACACAGCGTGAGCCAAACCCTTTTTGTCCTTATGTTTTTTTAAAGGGTTTATCTGCCGAAAAATTAGTGGAAATAAAAACGCAATTATTAAACGAAGGATTATTGATCAATGATGGGTACCCGTTTTTAGGTTCTGAATTTAATGTTTCTTCCGTTTTGAAACCCGCGAATTGCCAAAATGGAATAAAATTAAAAGTATTGAGCGCAGTTGATAATATATCGAATTGCTTGAATGTAATTACTAAGAGAAAGGAAGTCTATCAGTTTTATCTAACTGAACCTTTCTTTGAGACAACCTCAGGACAAATTCATCATATTAAAATCCAAATCGGCAAACTCTCCGAAATAAAACAAATCATTTAGTTATGGAAGAAGAAAAAATTAATGCCCAGGTAATCGCTGTTTTTCCTAATAAGGTAAAAATAGTCGTAGACAATTTAGAAGATTTCAAAGTTGCAGAAGAATCCTTGCGGGTGGGTTCATATTTGAAAATAGAGGATAACGAAAATGCGTTGCTCATTGCGGTCATTGAAAACTTTCAAATAATTGTCGGTCAGGAAGGGAAGCGAGACTATATCATAGAAGCTTTTCCGCTGGGAATTTTACGTGATGGGAAGTTTGAGCGGGGAGGAGATGCTTTAGCCATTCCGCCGAAGCAGGTCAAACCAGCTACCATTGAGGAAATTAAGAAAATTTATCAGGATTCAGTTTCTGCAGAAGAGAGTTTTTGTTTTGCGAAATTGTCATCTAATAAGAATGTTGCCGTTCCTATAAACGGGAATAAATTTTTTAATAAACATATAGCAATTGTTGGTTCAACTGGTTCTGGAAAATCCCATACACTGACAACTATTATCCAAAAAGCAATCAACGAGAAAAGCGGTTCTTTTTCGTTGAATAATTCCCATGTAATTTTATTCGATATTCATTCCGAATATAAGTCTGCGTTTCCTGAAGCTAATTTCATTAACACTACAAATTTAGTGCTGCCATATTGGTTGCTGAATAGCGAGGAGTTGGAGGAGTTTTTCTTGGACACCGAAGCAAATGACCACAATCAAAGGTATATTTTTAAGGAATGTGTAGTTGAAGATAGGAAAAGTAGATTTACGGGCACCGCTGCGGAAAAAAACAATATACACTATGATTCGCCACTTTATTTTGACATTAACGCGGTACTGAAATCAGCGATAGATAAGAATACTGAAACAATAGATACTGGTGAAGTCTATGCAAGCGGCCCTAAAAAGGGGGAGCCAAAAACTGTGCAAGGCAGCCTGTACGGTAAATTAACTAATTTTGTTAATAGGCTAGAAAATAAAGTCAACGATTCGCGGCTTGATTTCCTCCTTGGCGACCGGGTTAAAACCATCACTTTCGAAAAAACCTTAGAAACGCTTCTTGGCTACAATACAGATAAACCTTCGAATATAACCGTAATTGATTTAAGTGGCGTTCCATTTGAGGTTTTGAGTATCACTGTATCGTTAATTTCCCGGTTGATATTTGAATACGGCTATTTTTATAAACGATTGAGAGCAGCAAAAAACCCTGACGAAAAAATCAACAACGATATTCCGATATTACTTGTATACGAGGAGGCACACAAATATGTACCAAACAGCGAGTTGATGAAATATCGATCATCTAAAAAATCAATTGAACGGATTGCTAAGGAAGGTAGGAAATATGGCGTGACGTTGTTACTAGCTAGTCAACGTCCCTCTGAAATATCGGAAACGATTTTTTCTCAGTGCAATAATTTTATAGCGATGAGATTGACAAATCCTGTGGATCAGGGTTACGTTAAAAAATTGCTTCCAGACACATTAGGTTCGTTAGTTGATCAAATGACATCCTTCAAGCAAGGGGAAGCATTGATTGTTGGGGAATCAATAATTCTGCCGTCAATCATTCAGATTGATCGTTGCGATAAACAGCCGTCTTCTAATGATATACCTTATTGGCAACTTTGGAAAGAAGAATGGAAGCAATTGGACTTTGATCAGTTAAAAGTTGAATGGCATAAATGACAACAAACTTTAAGCAAGTGATAGAATTTCGTGAGTAGGTAGTTTTGTATACGAGATAGCTAAGCTTGTAATAAAACAGTGTCGTAGTAATAGCGATTGCCAGCAATGATGAATTTTAATTTTTATGATTATGGAAATGCTAATCAATAGCACCGCTGTTATTTATATTATGACAGTACATATCTTTTAATACATTCGATTCCTCTTCGATCCACTGATCAGCGCCTATCAACTGCTGGATTAATACCCGTTGTGAATTGGAATAGTCTTCTGTCTTTAATCCCGAGAATATCTTCTGGTAATTCCAACGACTTTTGTGTTCAAATGAATCGCTCGGTAGATAAAGATGTGGGGGAGCCGGAGTTAGCAATTGAATATCGGAACCGCGGTCCCGCAGTTTCAGTTTGATACGCTGATAGATCTTCAATCCGTCGGAATCCCAGTCGCAGCTGTAAAAGATCGGGTATTTTAATTCCTGTTCATCGATATCGTCGATCATCGCCACATTATTACCGCCAACATGCCATAATTTAACATGCAAGTCTTTGGCATTCCAGGGCTGTTTCAAAAAGGATTTATTTTCGCAAAGAATAACGGCTTTCGGATTGGTAAAGTCTACCACCAAACGGTATTGCAGATCTTTCGCACTTTGCGGAAACTCAGCTATACCCAGGATTTGCAGCACAGCATTCCGAACGCTATGCCTTAGCTTCAAATATTTCGACCCGCCATATTCAAAAACCTTTGCTGAAAAATCCTCAATGTTGGATAGCCTGCCTGCCAGTTCGTGACGGCTTTCATAAACCATCATAAGTGTGCGGATATCTTCTTCGGTGAAGTTTTTCCGCGCATCGGGGGATATGCCCGCCTGTTCCAGAAAGGCATAATAATGAAGGTACTGGTCTTTAAAGTTGGCTTCAAAGTAGGCCTCAAAACCATCCAGTACCACTAAAACCTTATTATTTCCTTTTTTCTGACCGATCAAACCAGACTGTGCTAACAAATATTTAATAAAATCGTCAGCTTGAATTTTAGCAGACGTTTTTTGATGAATGTAAAGGTCATACAAGGCCTTTAAAACCGGCCATTCAATTTCCTTGCTATTCCGTTTCTTCAAAGATTTCATGAATGTTAGCAGTTATTTCCCCTTTATTAAAAATGGCTAATGGCGGTACGTAGCTCAACCCGTCAGATTCTTTATTATCGTGCATAATATAAATGTATTGACCCTCATTGCTGATATCCCCCGCAGTTTCGATGGACATCGTAACCAGCTGATACTTTTCTTTTTTGGCCAGTGCATGCAGCATCTCGTAATTGCTGCCCAAGCCCTCTGCTTCATCGATCGGCATGATCTTGATACCCGGCCGTTCGCTATCCTCAATCAAAGATAAACGGGCCAGGCACAAATAATGCATTGGCGGTATAAGTTTGTCCATTGCTGCCCGCATTGCTTTGGCCGTCCTCCAGTTTAATATCAAAGATCAGGTCAAAATAGGCCCTGGGGTCCAGTAAGTCTTTATACCCGGCATCCTTCTTGCCGCCCGCATCCCGGAAAACGCTTACCATGATTTGATCGATATCCTCGCGTTGCGTAGGGGCGAATAACCCGGTGTTCTGCGCCTCACTATTCAATCTTTTACGGAACACTTTCATCCAGTCGTCGGGAAAATCAGTAATCGGTTTGGTGATGAGTGTGGCATGACTGCCACCGGTTATCGCCCGGTCTTTGTGGCGCAGGTAGTTACCGATCTGCTGCACTTTGGTGAGATAACCATTATAGGTACTTTCCACTTCATTAAAGACGCGGTGCAGGATCTCGATCTTCCTGGAGCCGATGCGTTGCAGATCGCGGGCAAGTTCGGTCAGCCGCTTTTCGATCTGCTCGCCAATCAGGTCTTCCCTGATCTCGTAGGTTTGAAATACTGTGGGCAGTAATTTATGGGCGAGTATACCTACAGAGTAAGTTGCCAGAATCGTCCTATCCTCAATGCCTGCCGCTGCCGTATCAAAAGCGATTGTAAAACGGCTCTCCGCATGATTACTTTCGGTATCATCGGGCTCTTTCGATACATTGGTCAAATCTATCTCGGCATCAAAGTCACGTTTAATATCTCTTAAAAAATCAAGCTTAGCCTGTTGCAGATTCCGGTGTGTCGATGCCAGTAAAAGTTGCATATCGCCCAAAGCTTTTTCGGACCGGACAAATGCCTTCTCCGCCTCCATACTCATTTCATATAGCCTGTCCGCAGAAGGAGGGATTTTAAACAAGGCAGATTCTTCTTGCTGCATGCCTGGCACGGTAATACTTT
>Ga0302185_10001196_pt1 | contig 18529 bp, 19 predicted proteins | sample II_Bog_E1_1_FD_200231 | JGI IMG/M metagenome (GOLD analysis project Ga0302185, IMG submission 200231) | Peat permafrost microbial communities from Stordalen Mire near Abisko, Sweden - II_Bog_E1_2 | ecosystem: Environmental > Terrestrial > Soil > Wetlands > Peat | place: Sweden: Abisko... | reverse complement strand
TTATTTCGTAACATCATTCGATCATTTTACTTTTGCATATCAATATCATTGATGATTGACAATCTGATAATTATATATATGTAACTTATCTTATTATTTAAAAATTATTGTCAACAAAAATCCACTACTGATAATTGAAAAAATATGTCAACGTCATTTTTATCTAAAATTATTCATCATTAAGCTAATAGACGCTTTGCCCAATCCAAAGACTGACTTGCCTTAGAAAAGGAACATTTCAAATAATCAAAGTATTATTTTAAACCAATGGGCAATAAAAATTGATAAACTCCAATTATATGGCACTTTGGTAGTTTAATAGTAAAATTATAAACTGAAATTAGTTAAATCCGTTAAAGTCAATCCTTGTATGTCAGTTTAATGGGGAACATAAGAATAAACATTTTTGAAAGGCAAGGCCAATTGATGAGTTCAAATAATTGATTTCCGATATTATTATTATTTTTAAATTTTGCTTTTTAAATATTATATAGAAACTATAACAATACCAACAGTCTGAATTAAAATAATGCTACTTATAAATTATAATGTTTGACTCCTTTTGCTCTGAAGAATCTGATCTCATCGAAAAGATGGCTAATCTGCCTTGCTTTTCATGTAATTGCTTTAAACTTTAGTAAATGTTGTAATTTTGAAAGCTAATATCTAAAAATCATGGATAGTATTCAATGATGGCTATCGCACCAATGCTTTAAAAATACAGTGTAATAAAGCACCTTAAGTTTCTTTTATTAAAATTTTCTTATTTTTGTCAATGATAGTTTTCAATAAAATCTATCTTTTGATTGGAATCAGTACCAAAATGTTATGTTGACATTTTTAGCTCATTTTCGCTTGACGCTATTCGGTTTGACCATCGTCAGCTTACTTTTTCTGAAGTCAATTCAATGAGGATCATCATTCGAAAGTAAAGATTAGCAATTTGTTAGCAATGAGGATAACTAACTAACGAGCTCGTCTCAAGTTAAACAAACTCTATTAGATTTTATACTAAATTGATAGATAGCTTATCATTTAAAATCAAATGTTTTACAAACAGAATCAAAGATAACTGTAGAAGGAGAATGGAAAGTAGAACCAATTATTTTGGTAGACCTGTTGAATCATGAGAGGGTCTACCTCTGCTTGAAAAAAACCTTATTCTGCATTGTTTTGCTCCACTTAATCGATACTTTTCGACTATGGCGTTTCTGGAAATTGTTGTTCAACTTGTTTCTTCGGTATTTTTCTATTTTTTTTGAATTTTCTCATGGGTAGAGATCCAGATTCTTTATATTTATTGATAATGTTGACAGCTGTGGTTTTTTTGATGTTGAGCTCCTTGATGATCTTGTCCAAAGGCAATCTCCGTCTATAGACTGATTTTATAAGGGAAATCTTTTTCTAAGTAAATAAAGAGTTACTGAGAGAGGAATTCGTGAATATGATCGCTTTTGAGGGATATTTTGTTCAGGGTTTAAGTTATTCATTGACTGGGCACTTATTTGTTGTTGATATGTAAATATTATAAGATGAACTAAACTATGGAAAATATATAGAATTTAAATCTAAATTCTTTTAAAAAATATAGGTGAATTGGTCATGAGTGATTGCAAAAGAAGTTTCACCGTAGGGCACAATCAAGAAGGCATAATAGTTTAAACCTATTCTAGAAGAGTCCATGTTGGAGGGGATCAAAGATAATTCCATTTACTGAATGTTATTGGGACTAGTGAGGAGTGAAAGCTAAATTAGTAAAACTTTTGGGTTTTAATTCTTGGCTAATGAGTTAGATTAATTGAACTTTATTTTTATTTTAAATAATTATGTTGTAGAGTTGATTTAATATTTTAAAACGAATGTCGACTTTAACTGACGTCTTATTGCTTAATTATTGGTGAATTTGACTTGCAATATATATGCTCGTTAAGATAATAAAAAATATTTTAAATTTCATTGACTAGTCGCTCTTTGAAGGGGCATGGCAAGAGTATCAAATATGTTTCATTTCTGAGCATAATTAACGCACCTTGTTAAGTTATACATTATTGACGGCTGATTGGAATCAGATAAGATCAAAGATGATTAAATGATTTTTTTAAAAAAATCAAGTGCTAAGAGCAATAATGATTGTTAGTATTGTGAATTGCTTTAATTGTTAATAATATTAAGCTAGTCCTTATTCTTATTCTTGGCTTGAAAAAGACTTAATTAGAGAGAAAGGGCAGGTCTATAAATTGAGAGCATATTGTTTAGAAGGAAATCAAAAAAGACGATTAAACATTGACATATCGCTCGATAGGGAGGTTAAATGAATAGAGTGATGTTAATAGTCACATTTTTCATAATTGGATGAATTCAATTATTCGATTGATGTTTGATGGTAAATCTTCAATTTTAATGGTCTGGATTCAATGTCTGCCGTTTGAACCAATAATTACAATTTTTCTGGACTCGATCCAAATCAAATGCTATATAAGCATCGCTTTGCAGTTATTTAGAATAATAATTAATTAAGAATTAAAGAAGAAATGTCAATACTAAACTCAGATCTCAAGCTAGCCCATCTTAATGAGGATAAGGAGAATTCATGCGTGACCGGCTCTGTAAAGAATAGCAAGAATGAAATTAAGTTGCAGCCGTATTTTCAAGGCCCCATCTCCCGATTAGAAGATGATGAAGAAGCCGACAAACTAATGCAAGCCAAGAGAAAAATGAAATTCCAAAGCGTTCAAAACTATACTTTCACTCTGAAGAGCTGTTCAGAGGAATGACTTACTTCAAATTGATTAATCAATGCCTTCTATTTTTTGAACAATTCATGGAAAATAGTTAAACTGAGAGTTAAATATCAAATATTGTGTATATTACTATCAGTTGATGGTAAGGATCAACACGGCAGATTGATAAAATAAAACAAACAAATTCCGAGTGGTTGCAGTACTTCGAGAATTTTCTAATAATCAGTAGTTTAAAGGATAATCACATAGCGAAACGAATTCTGATCAATAATAAACAAATGTGAATAAATAAATGGCGATGCTGCATACTTTAAACACATACTTTTTTATGATAATTTGATTAATCTAATTTATTGAATACTAATCATTATTCAATAACTAACGTTCAAATCAAAATGGAGAGCTAGTTTGAATGCACCAAGATCAAGGACGGACTTTATCTCGGCACTCTAGCCACCACACAGGTATACAAATACATTTACACAGGATTACTAGTTTCTGCAGATTAACAAATTTTCATACGTCATCAATTGTTCAGCAGAAATACCCAATTATTTTGATAATCATGGCATCAAATATCTCAAGTTCAAACTCATTAAAGAGCGTACGCATAAGTTGTGGGATGAGAACCTGAAAAAGCTAAAGAAACTGTAAAAATTTATCGAGGAGGCTGAGGACCTCTCCCTTTGCTGCATCATCTTCTCAGCTAGTGGTAATAATCGAAGCCTAGTCATGCTTACTGCATATTTAATGAGTCGATACAGATGGTCGCTGAGTAAAACCCTATAATACATCCGTTCTAAGAACGTTTTCATCGGACTATCTTAATACTATATATCACAGCTAGAACTTCTTTAAACCATTTTAAATGACGAAAGTGATAAGCAAAAATTAACGAACAGCTGGAGAGGAATTTATTCCAACGATTAATAAGAGCTAATATCAAAGACGTTCATCAATTCACAGGAAATGCCGATTGAAAAGGGAGAAGATAGGCAAAAAAAGGAGAAGCGAGTCACCTGGCAGGACAAAATTTAGAAGGAAAAGAAAAAGTAAATCAGAGAGGGAAAGCTCAGACAGACGGGCATAGAGCAGTTCAAAAAGAACAAAAGCAACTTTAAATTTGTGTAGGAGTGCAATCCTCATAACTCTCTTTCCAGTAAGGTTCTAAAAAAATAGATAGTGGATTCTCCTCTCAAGAAGTCATAAAATCAAAAGAAAATAAAGAAGCAGCAGCAGAAGAACATGCCAATGAATAAAGTAGAGGCAACTCGAAATATGAAAGAGGCAAAAGAGGGCAATTATTTATAATTTTAATCAGCTTCTTTACAAATGGAAACGCCAAACCAACAGTCAAAGGGAGAAAATGGCAAATACTTCTCTGAGAAGTAATTGATAAAACTAATAAAAAAGAATCTAAAAATTAAGAAATAAGACGATGCGAAGGAAGAGGAATAGGTAATCGATGACAACTAAAAATAAAATAACAACGAAAAGGGCATCTATCGCCTGACCATCAATAATTATATCCAACCCAATATTAATATCATGAACGCACCGCCTCACGAAAAAAATGCAGAGAAGAACCTAAAAACAGCTAATATTAAAAGCAAAAATCGAGAGGAGAAAAATGGTAGAACCCAGTCCTAGAAAGAGCCCGCCAAAGGAGTGAACGAATCAGTGAAAAATCGAGCATAGCCAAACAAAAGCTGCAAGAAAAACACCGAGACTTCCCCGAAATCAAAGTAGAAAAAGCTCCAAAAGGCAGTCTCTCTGCAATTCAAAAAAAATAGCTGATCCTGTAATTCATTTTATTGAGGTATTCGACCATTAAATTTGGGATAATAGTTATAATGATCAATCCAATTATAAAAGGATAATTGGTCGAGATGATTATCGTAGGACGTATGGTGTAATGGTTAGCACATTGGACTTTGAATCCAATAATCCGAGTTCAATTCTCGGTATGTCCTTTTTTTATCATCGTCATATTTATTCAATAGTATTGCAGGTGATCTTGAGGAGGAATATTATGTAATTTCTTCTAGTATTTTATATGTCAATTCATCTAAGCCTAAAATTTTATTAAGTGTAATTATTTATTTAAATGGAGGCTTTACTGAAACAATTGGAAGCAAAAAAAAGCTGGAAAAACTTTATAAAAACATAGTGTCGGAGAAATGGAGTTGATGCAGGCTATGCAAACGCTTTTACAATCGTAAAAATGAGAAAATTTTGGAATAAACTTCCCAGTGTGTAGACTGGTCAGTAATTAGACCAAACTTGTAGTAAGCAAAGAATAAAATCTTCTGTATGGTTATAAAATGAATTAAAAGCATTCCAGTGGCTTCTTATAGTAGAAAGTGGTTTGAAAGGCAAACTGATCGAGAATTTTGTATTACTTGCGATAATTTAGGGTAAATCTGAATGGGAGGAGATGTCATCCCTCTTGAATAAATAATAAAGAATTTTAGAATATGAGGCAATTAAGTTAATACATGAACGAGAAAATCATAAACGAATATGGGAAGAGTAAGAAGTGGCCATATTATAAAGCATCCTTAAGTACGAAGATTATAAAGCAGAGAAGATCCTGACAATAATAAATGGAACGAAGTGGCCCGCAAACTATTTGATCTTTCCAACAAAAAATATTTCCGTAGCGGGAAACAGTGTCGAGAAAGATGGTTCAATCATCTAGATCCAGAAAAAAAGCAGTAAGTTATAGAACTATATAGTGGATAGTGGCAAGACGAAGAAGATAGATTAATTGTTGAATATATTCTGGAGAAGGGTCGAAAATGGTCATAAATAGCCAAAAGATTAGAGAAGCAAAGGACATAGCACATGATTAAAAACAGATTTAAAACCATTCTCATCAGACTTAAGAAGAAATACAGTGAAATCAAAAATTAAACACATTTGCTGGAGCAATATATGAAAGAGGAGGTGCATTACAACAAGCAAAAAGTAGATGATAAGCAAAGCAAAGTTAACGGATAAGATCCACCTGTTAGGGAAAGGGAAGGGGAAGATCACGACTTAAACTTATAAAATTGCGAAGAAGAGAGCTTGGACAGGGTACCATAGAACTTCAAATAATGTTAGATTCATCAAGTTGTAACTCCTTGTCCTGTTATCTACCAAAGTTTCACTCCTACCTTTTTAAACACTCCTCACGCCCTCCCTTTTTTAATAAACTACTCGTTTGACCACTTCTAAAAGAATCAGAATCTTTTCTTAAAGAATAACTGATTTCTAATGATATATTCAATACCTAATATAATTTTATCATTGGTAATTTTTCTCAATTTTATTCTAGATCTGAGGTACATTGCTTTACGGCATCTAAACAATACAGTCTGATTTACAGTACAAATACGTAAAATTAAGGACAAAACTGAATTATATTATGTTGATAAGGGAGAAGAGAATGGTTCTATATTCTGAAGCAATTAAAATATAAATATAAATACAAAAACACTACATTTAATAATTCATGATATTTTCTATCTTTTATTGAGCTATCGCTTAATAGTGCAGAATTACTGCTTCTGGCTGAAGTATACAGTTTGCATCACTTTTTTCCAGTCTAATTTTTGATCCAAATATATTCTTCCATCATTAAAAACGCATAATATGAAAGCAAAACCCCTAATAAATTAACTTAACTTTCCCAAAAACAGTAAACAACAAATATTTGTTATACGGGCCAAGCAAACACCCATCAAACTCAAAATATGCACTAACGCGCCCAACTCTATTGTAAACGTTCGCAACTCTGAATCTCCTGGGAAGGAAGTAGATTATTGCTTGGTTGAACTTGAAAGCTCTTGGAAGTAGCAAAGACCAATGAATAAAGATGTTGTTTTATAAATCCAGAGATTATTGGTTCTGTTCAAAGCCAAATATTACTCACAAGAGGAAGGGACATCAGACAGATAACAGCATAAATAGATGGAATTAAGCTTAAGAAGGAAAAATTCCGAACAAAATATCTTCAAACAAAGATTTTAGCAAGCCTCTGAGGAAAGAAACTCACCGTTAATGAGATAAGGATACAGTACTATTGATTTGAAGCGCGGGATGGCTGGCAAGATCATCAGTAATAAAGAAAATAGAGACAATAGCAATGACAGACAGATGCGTGAATAAAACGTCAAACTGAGGGAAAAAATAGAAAATTATGAAAATTAGATTCAGAATCAAACGCATTTGGTTTAAGAATTGCAGAAACAAATTATCCAAGAGGACAGTCAAAAAGAGTTGCTGAAAGGAATCATTCAAAGACTTGAAATTTAAAAGAAAAAAGTCGAGAGAGATCTGAACGATGTCATTTCAGAAGCGCAATAAAATAATTTAAATTTATAAGATCAGTTAAGATTAATTAAAGAACAGCTTGCAAGCAGATAGCAAGAAATAATTTTATTATGGCGAGCCATTCGGCAATAAAATCCATGATATTTAACTTTATACTTATCTTTAATATTGAGTCTGATCTTTTATCGTGTCAAGACCCATGGGAAAGGGAGAAAGACCTAACCATCAAATATTTAATGATTTCATAAGCAATAAAATACTTGAGACTGTAGAATGTTATTGATTGATATGAGAATAGAGTTATATATCTGATCTTATAAAAAGAAGACGCTTGGAGTCATAGAAACTAGAATTCTTCTTCCACCTCTTTGGCGGGCTCGTTAACAATCGGTTTTTCCTTTTTTGATTATTTCTATTTTTTTCCTTTTTTATCTTTGCTCTTACTCTTCTCCTTTTTCTCTTTCTTCTACTTCTTTTCCTTCTTTTATTTTTTACCTTTTGCCTAGTCAATAAACTAAAAATTGTTGTCCTCTTCTACTAACTCCTATATGATGGGCTCTTCCTTGATCTTAGTAGGCTTTGTCGGTTCTACTTTACTGGGTTGGCTTATTTGAGAAATACTTGAACTTTGCGAGGATTCGTGACCTTTGTCTTTGCTGATGGAGATAGGATTGCCTTTCTCCATGGAGAGAGATATTTCGAAGTCCTCAAACTCTTCTGCATATTATTCCTACACCTCCTCGATCTTCTTAGGCTCCAGCTCAGTAAATTTGATTTCCTTAACAGGCGAAGGCACAACAGTTATCACTGGTTTGGTTGGCTATTATCTTTTCACTGGTACTGGCTAGTATACCACTTCTTTTGGCTCGTATACTTATCTCCTCTCATCATATTATCCGAAATTACTATAATCATAATCTTCTCTTTTTTCGACATTTGCCTCTGTCTTTTTCGATGAAAGCGCCCGCCCTTCAATGACTGCTCTAATATGCTTCGGATCTACTTTCTTCAAATAGGGAAAATGTTTAGGGTTCTTGAAAATTTCCTCGATGATGGATTTCGAATCACTGCTAGAGTTAAAGGGTATTGAGTGTTTCTTAAATTTATCCTTGGCGAGATTGTAGTACTCTAAAACAAGAATACTGCCGTTCATGATCCCAAGCCTTTTAGGAAAGATACTGTCCGCGTTTAGATACGACATCACCGTTTTTGCTTTTTATTTACTATAACTTCACAATATTATTCTTATTATCCTTGGATGATATTTAGCTTATAGATATGGGAGTGATTCGATCGACTCCTCAAGAGGAAGTCAATATGCAGGCAGAAAAGTTCACTGATCTCAACTGCGTGGCTGCAAGCACATGTGGCTGGCAGCATTTTATGGAAGATTACACGGGGTATGCCAAAATTAATTAAAAAGTATCAGTGTTTTATGTCATTGATGGACATGGCGGACCCGATCTTGCCTAACTTGCAGCTGAGCTCATTCCCTAAATACTTGCATAAAGTTAATTAATCAAAAGTGGACAGTATAAGGCAGCTCTCTAAAGTCTTTTTGAAATTCTTGATATGGAACTAAAAAAACAGGGGTAGAAATGTTCTTCAATTCGTCAAAAGCATGGTCTTCCCCTCCTCGTTTCACGCTACCCCACATCAGGTTGTTCTATCGTGCTCGCCCTGGTCAGCTAGCAGGAAATAACAATTGCCAACATTGGTGATTGTAAATCATACGTATGCTATTGCTCTAACCTATCAAAAGCTGTGCTTATTTCTGGCAATCATACTGAAAGTAACCAAGACGATGAGAATAGAGTTAAAAATGCAGGTGGATACTTTGTTAATGGAAGAATCAACGGCAAATTTCCCTTCACGAGAAGCATTGGCGATTATTTTTTCAAGGATAATGAGATGCTCAATAAAAACCAGCAACTACTGACAGCTATACCTTCAATATTTTCGCTGAGAAAGCAGGATATTAAAATGGTTGTGCTAGGATCAAGCGGTATTTGGGAGAGAACTAACTTTGTGCTGAAGGAATTAACGGAAGATGATCTAGAGCTGAGTGATCTCCAACTAAAAACTAAGTCTGTGCTCCAGCGTCTCATCTGCAAAAACCCAAAATAAAACTAAATAGGTTTACTTAACATGTCGATTCTAGTGATAGATTTAAAGCACTGATTTCCCATAATTCATATATCATTCATCGGTTTTAGGGCGGCATTCAACGTAATAGACTGGGAAAAACCAGAGCAGAGGGTTCAGTCCGCTCTAAACACGCATTGATTTTACAACTTAAAGTCCTGCGCAGTCGATAACAGAGTAAAAGTCCTACTCGTAAACAACATTTCCGAAGTCCACAGTGGTGATCCTCTTTATTATCGGTTTAAGTAATGCAAACAGTGAATTTCTGTTTTTGTTGAGAGTGAGAATAAAACTGATGCGACTGCTTTCATTTTTCTAAAGGATAGACTTGGCAACTTCCAAGGCCTGCAGACGGTCAGGCATAAGCATGAAAGAGAAACTGAAGAAAATGAACCTAAATTTAAGTTTCAGATAATCTCGGATTTTGTAGAAATCCATGTTATAAATCTACACGCTTTGGTCTCCCTCAAACAGTTTCATGGCTCTTTCAGCATATTGCGGATGCAGATCAACTCCGACAATCTTTTAATGCAATTTTTTGATAGGCTCGATGATCCTCTTGAGTGGTGTACCTGTGCCACAGCCAACGTCCAAAAAGTTTCCCGAAGAGAGATGCATGGAGTTTATGATAGCAATATGAGCGGCAATGGTGAAAAAGAAGCTGATGAACATGTCATAGATGTAGGCGGGAGCCTGTCTCACAAGATTCAACATATGATATATCAATCAATGAGGATGAGTATAATATATTAATTATGAAAAAAGATGTATAGAAGGTCGAGGAGCCTAGAGAGAAAAAGTTAGGAGATTTGACTCCAAGCGAACAAGACCGTTTTATTAAGGAGCAAATAGGAAAACGCATCAAGGAGAACGAAGTCACAAAGATACGAAAGATGACCATTTCAGAGGTGAATCAGATAGCAGATAGAGAAGTCGATCCACCAATGGACTAAAGTCGGCTTAATAGGATAAGATTACTTAACTTAAAAATGGGGGTCACCGATGATATGCTTGAGCACTCAATCAAGACTCCTGGAGAGCGACATTTGGAAATGCTCGAACAGTCCTAGGCACTAAGGCGAAGACGGTATCGATAATTCAAGCAGGATCCTATAATGTCACAGATAAAGAGGGGTAAGCTGGGCATAGACAATTTTTTTATCTTGTTTGGCATATTTGGATCGCTGATGATCCCAGTCTACATTTTCTATAAATTCAAGAAGAATCGTGAGGATATAATCAATAGTCGCATCGCCAGTCCATAAGTTATACGAAGGTTGGACGAGGACTCTCCCATTAGTCTTTAAGACGTTAACTACCACACAATTCACTACTATAACCCTGATCGCATCAAGGAAGATGAAATAAAGCAGCATTTTAGGGAGGAACGATAAAAATTATAGCGGGAGCTCTATTTCTGATGCACTTACATATTTCTATAAATATTTAGTCTATGACCTAAAACAAGTAGAATCGATTTAATTCTTTCAGTGTTATTCGAAATATATTGATTCTGTTAGTTATTAGACTTGATTTAAATGTCAGAAGAGGTTATTGGCAGAGTCGATGAAATGATTCGTAAAAATAACATTAGATACAAAGGTAGACTATCGCAAATTTAGATTAACAGAGTCAAAAGGCATACGAAAAAGCATTGCAGGAGTATGAGAAGCAAAATAAGATGGAAGTCGCCAAGCAATACGCTAACGTTATCAAATAAGGCAATAAAAAAGCCATTGAAAAGGCCAAATTCATAAAAAAGGAAGAAGAGCAATAAAAGCGCAAACGCAAGAAGAAACCTGCCCCAGTAATTCAGTAAACAAAGGAAGAAAAAAAGATAGAGTCGAAGAAGCGAATGTCATAAGTCTAGCTGGCACTGGCAAATAAAACGATAGAAGCAAGGGCTGAGCGTCTGATTCAGGAGCAGCAGCTCTAAAAGCTCAATCGAAAATTGTAATAGTAAAAAAAGAGGACAAAATTGTTTGAATTAAATGAGAAATGCAAAAATATAGCAAGAAAATCGACTGAAAAGATAGTTTCCGCCAAGACTATTGAGGAAGGAAGGATGGGGGTGCTTCGAAATCTGTAGGAAAAAGCACAAGTCGAAATTGCTGAATTAGAGGGCATTATCAGTGGATTGTCCGAACAGGTCAAAAATAACAAACCAAAGAATTATATCCGAAGCGAGCATCAACCTGTTTAATAATAGGAGTTTAATGCTCATGAAGTTTATGAGCAACAACAAGAGCCATCTGATTAAATTTACCCTGAATAAGAGGATGATTTGAGGAGCAGCGACAGAGAGTAGTAATTAGATAGCAACGTGTTCAATCTAAACACCCTGATTTTTTAGAAATCAAGCGAGGAACTGCTGCAAATGGACTACATCCCCATCTGAAGCTTATTTCACGTGATAAGAAAACACTCTATTTTGATCAATAAAAATCAATCACATTCTAAGTCTTTCCACACTGTCGAAGAAGCACAGTCCAAAATCTGAGAGAGTTTTTGCTGTTTCTCTTTACTTCACAAACACTTTGTAGTATTCTTGGTAGATGTCATTCTTTAAAAACTTTTGAAGGGATTATGGGTCCTTAAGAGTAAGGATAGTGTCGCGAGTCACTTCCAACATCTTGACAGTAGTGGCATGTATAGCTTTTTAGCCAGTTAGGAAGAACAGATCAAGCATTTGCTTGCACAGCTAATCTGGGCTATCGCCGTAGCTCATCACAGAAAAATAGTTTTGACTGAAAGAGCTAAACATATCCATTCCACACTTATATATTAGGTAAAGAATGTCTGGTACTGACTCAGCAATCTTTTCCTACAATTCCTCCATGACCTTGATGATGTTGTTCTGCCCAAACACCTCTTCCATTCGCATGATTGTTTCACGGTAAATAAGAAAGATGTCCCTCTCATAAGGTAGGAATAATCCGTCAATGTTGCTTTAATTCAACCCTAAAGACTACAGGCAGTATATGATGATGTTTAAAAGGATATAATTCATCCCTTGACTGTACTGAATTCCCGAATTTGATGAAGCATACAACAGTTTTCGCAACAAAGGACTGAGATACTTATATTTGCTCTTTGCTGCTGAAAATGAGCGATGAATATCTTTCTCGATCTGTTCAGATTAACTTTCAAGAGGTACGTTCGAACAGAGAGTTGTATAAACTTCGACTGTCAATTCCTCCACTTTTAACCACGACCCCTTAACACTTTTTTTCTACAGATCGTTCTTCGAAGTATACTTAAATTTTTTAGCATTATTTTCACTGCAGAGCAGTATCCATATTTTCATACGCCTGCGTAAATCATTGAGTACATAAAAGTAGGGATGCCCTTGAGGAAAGAGAAGTATATACGTTCAAAGGGATAGCCGTTCAGTTTTTTCGTCTCTAAAATTTAAATCCACTCCTCAATGGTGATCTCCTTGATTTAATTGCTGTTGGAACTATCCTACTCGATGACGGTCATCCCTAGACACTCACTTTGCATAATCACTACCGTTGAAGGAACTGTATAAAGTAAGCTTCACCTTGCTATTATTGGGGTTTCGATTTCTTATTGGACCAAAAGGGCATTGCCAAAAAATTGATAAGTAATACTGAGGCAAAAATAATATAATGTTATTGTGAATAAGCTATAAATAAAAATGGATCATATGGTTGTTAATTATGTTCATACAAGTTATTTTCATGAAGAACTAGTAATAATTTTTATCTACTTAATCTTGCAGAGGCATATAATATCAGTACTCATTTTAGAGGGGAGAAGTCTCATTCAGCTATTGTCTTCTGCTAGAGATTATTCTGAAACAGATGAAATTTATTATAATCATTAGAAAAATTAGGACTGATGACATCAGCATCATGCTTGCTCGAATACTCTCAAAATAGCCGTCAAACAGACCACAATCATCAGCCTGAGGGATTGTGGATAGATTAAACTGTGACAGTTCCTGTATTTATCGACTTGGAGTATATAAAAATTAGTCGTATATTGACCCTGGCTCAATAGTCATGTTAACTCCCAAGCAAAAAAATGCCTCTGAATATTTAACTCCCATATTAACGAAGGGATAGTATTGTCCAGTTAGCTTTACAAAGTAAGCGGGCATATTGTACTTCTATGACCAACTAGCCAAACTCTCTTTAAGCAATGTTTGCATGATAAGCACAGGGAACTACTGTTTAATCAAAGGAATCATGAGGGCAGAACGAGCAGCATCTATACTCCAAATTCCATAATACTCAACTGCTGTTTTTAACTGAGTTTACTGAGATTGCTACAGTTATTGCTGCTTCAGTTGAAGAACCATCTGACACAAGTAGCTGCCAATAAAAAAATAGGGAATATTTTCGTTATCAAATTTTAGATCATGTTTTTTGTTTTAAGCCGAAATAACATCATATCCTAGACTTAAAGAGCCCTCCATGCTGTCTAGTAAATCTTTAAAAAAGGTACAGCCTGATTTAGCAGCAAAGGCCCATGTTTATATTCCAGGAAATAGGTAAACAGATTGATTTGTATTACTATCCATTATTATTGATTTATTGCCACCCACTTTTTTGTTGTAGGTGAAGGTGAGCACACTTGGCTCTTAGGCTAACCGATTATAGACGAGAGGATCAAAATTGAGTTGATTTATCCAATTCAATTCACCCAAAAGGAATGAGTTAGCATCAATCCACATGCCTCCATGTTCGTAGATGAGTAGAATTCTGAGAACATCTGCAAAATGCATTACTTCGAGGTTATATTTTGATTATTCGATCATTTTCTGCATTCTGTTTAGGTTTTAAGGAGAGAGAGCGAGGGTATAGTTTTATGATGTTAAAAATCGAAACTGCCATCCACTTAGCTTGGCAAAATGAGCAAGATTATTGATGCACAGTTTGGTGAATAGAGAGGCATGTTAATATCCTTGGCTCCAAAAGGTCCATAATATTTTGGGGAAAGGATGGGTATTTTGTTAAAGTTAGTCAAAGGAAACAGCCTATTCCTCATGCTCTATCGTAAATTGAAGTAGGAGCAAAATGGCAACAAAATAGACTGCGTTCATTATCGTATATAATCCAATATCTAATAGTCAATTGTTATGATTGAATTAATATTGATATGGTTAACATCATTATTTTTTGCCGCCCGCTGTCTTATTGGTTTTCTTCTCGGCCACACGATAAAACCGGTTTTAGTTTTTTATGTTGTTGAACAGAGCCATTACGAAAGGAACTGCGACGTAGAACAATATGTTGAAAGAGTAGACGATAATGTATTGGAAGTAGATTAGCACACTGTTCTAGGGCTTTTCGTGGTAGATTACTCGAGCAGCACGTCGCTTGACCAATAAATAGACGAGGTAGCAGATGTGATTGCTCCATGCCAGGAAAATAATCAGACAAGTTAATGCTATATTTTGCTACTTCTAGACGCTATCCCCAAAAATTTAGTGGATTTTAAAGCCCAAGCCCATCCAGAAGAGTAGCATGCCAACATAGCCTTCCAAAATCAGGAGAGTTAGCCATGCAGTCCTGGTTGTCATAGGATGCGTCCAAAATAAATTGAAAGCATAGCAAACACTACTGATGCCGCGAGCATGTCGTTCAGCTTGCCAGAAGCGGGCGAGTGAATCTTCGATGTAACCTTTGCCCGTTTGGACACAAAGTTGATTGAACATGGCATAGATAGGGATAACTTCAATGCTCTCCTTACTCTTCCAAAAAGCTTTAAGAGTGGTGTGAAAATCCTCGCCAATAGCATCAGGGCAAGTATCCCAAAATCCAATCTCCTTCATCTTAGCAAAGGAAATACTATAATTAGAGAGAGGAAAGCCAACGTTCCAAAAAGATCCCGACCAAAAGAAGTTGACTAGTCCATGGTTCTCGTCTTGGACACGAGTGAAGACAGGAACATCCCAATTATTTCGAGAAAACATCTGAACGGGCGCGAACATAAGTCTATTTCTTTGGTTAATTCTCGAATCAAGATAGTATTCGACCTAATCAAAGTATACATCAGGCACCCAACTGTCCACGTCGATTATAGTTAGCATTACTTGCTCAGGGTTTACACCCAGAGCTATGAATTTTTATTACAAGCGCTCACCGCAATAATTAACATTGGAAGATTTTCCCTGCTGCTCAAAAGACTGCAGTTGATGAACTGTATAGTCCATGAAGAGAAACGATGTTTTATATTTTTCAATGAGGGCTTGAGCCTTGTTGGCACTAAGTTCTTCCCTCTCTTCCATGGCAAAACAAACGAAGTATTGCTGTTTGGCTCGTGAGTGAGAGGCAAGATGATCCAGAGTATCGTAGAACACCTACAGTTCTTATTTATAGCTCGGAATTATGAAAACATGAATGAGTTTGCTCAGTTAAGATTGATGTTGCATTTCTCTTTTTGGTGCTTTTCCCTCCATCCTGTCCATAATAGCATTTGCTTTCATGGATCCGGCGACTGCGTTTTTGAGTGAAGCCAGCATTTTGACGGCCATGAGGATCAAGAGCACGACATTAACATTCTCAAGATAGTTGAAGAGAGTAGGATGGAAGAAGGAGAGTGGAATATAGATCCATATACCTATCATAATGCCCAACAGCATGAGTTTATACTTGTAGATGCCCACAAAATCCAAACGGTTCTTGATGGCTGCTGGATTGTAATCGACGCGCGTTATTGGCATGTCAATATTTTATTATCAACTAATATGTCAAGACAAAATCTCAAAGATTATACTCAAGTAAATCATTGCTATTAGATTTGCATATATTTCTTGACGATTTTTAATTAAATATTCAACTTAAAAAATGATATAAGAAATTCAAAACAATAATCTTTCGGGCAACAGTTAGCTGGTGGAGACCATTCATGAAGAAGAGCAATTGGCAACGAGCAGAAGTAATCATCTCGATATCAAAACAAAATAAATATCTCAGCTTAGCAAACTAGAACCCACACATTGGATATGGCTTTAGTTCCTAAGGCAAATCGCGGCGATTGTCACTCTTACCGTTCTGTCTGTTATGGCTACGAGATGGGTACTGACAGAGATTAGAGTCAATCGATAAATCTCAAAGGAAATGAACTTTCTCCAATCTTTTTAAGAACGCAAAGTCCCTGAAGATATCATTAAGAATGGTGACAGTAAGTTTGTAATGCCAAAAATCGTCTGGGTGTATCTCTTTAATTCCCCATAAAACGGTCTCTTCACAACTAAACTCAACCTTTAAAATATAGAGTACTACGCTCAGAAAAGTTTATTTACAGTAAACTTTGTCAATGAAACCAATTACCATTAATATTTGGCAGGAGACACTGACGAGAGATTAACTACTTCTTTAGTTAGGTTGAGAGACAGAGCCTTGGAGAAGAGCCAATTACTGCTCAACGAATCTTTGGATAAAGCAATTAAAACACTCATAATTATCACATTACTGCACTAAAATGGAGGAGTGGCTATCGATAGTTCTATGGCTCTGACTGAAGACTTGTCCTGGCTAGAAGACATTAGCAACAACAAATATGTAAATATGGGCAATCCAAGTGGACCTCCTCAAATTTTCTGTTTTCATTGGCTCCCTGGTGGTTCAGTCATGCAGAAATAATAAGAAAAGATGGCTTCTGAATTCGATAAGTACATGATCAGATATCCTGGACTGATGCCTAACTTCATCGCGGCGCAGCCTTCAACAATATTTTTAGAACAAGTGCTTCGACACATCTAAAATCTGTATTATAATGTGTAAAAGTACATAATAATAATCCAAACTATGAAATTACAGCTGGGAAGTATTGGAAGTGAATAGTTTATAAAGGAAGCCTTTACTGTAGTCAGTCATTTGGTCATTCAGAACCTTTAAAGGCAACTCAAGTCATTAAGTGGAAGCAGGAAAGAATTTGCCATTGATAATTTGGGTATATATTCTCTAAACTCACGCTATTTCATGGATAAGCTGGGATTTGTTTTTAAGACTGTGCCGTTAATGCCATAAAGATCTGACAATCTCTATCACTACATAGCTAAACTCAGCCTTAAGTAACTTGAAAACAACCTCGGTCCATTGCGTTATGCTCTCAACTACGATCCCTATTAGAACATCAATATTCGTCTAATAAAAGCTGCGCATCAAGATACCTATGAGATATTTTAATAGTCCTTTGTTCATAAATACCTTTTTCTCGGAAAATAACTGCCATTCATCAAGAAACTTCCAGTAATAACTACAAGATAGGATAGTACAGCTCTATGGAATTTGCCAAGGCTGTTATGGATATACTGGGATGGAGGAATCGAAAACGCTGAGGCAATGATTCAACTATGTGCACATAACATGAGACAACAGGCGGAAGCAGCTGATTTTAAAGTCAATTATGTTAGCGACAGTAATCTTCATCAGTTTATAAATAACAGTACTCTCTTGAAAATAGAAAACAGTATTAAATCAGCCAAAATGCTCATTAGGCCACAGACTAAGTCTGATTTTTATCGCTTGGCCTTAATCGCGTAGCATGGAGGTGTCTACCTTGATGCTACTTATTACTTTGTACGCAATTTTAGTTGGATCACTCACATATCTGAATATCCCGCTGATCAAATCTATAATCGATTTGGCGAGGTGCCTCGAACGTTGATGGTGTTCCACCCGATTGAAGGGGCACCTTTCAACTGGACCTTTGACTAGAATACAGGGACAAAAGTGGCATGGCATCTCGGATATTAAAGCAATCTCATTATGTCAGGGGCTGGGTAGTAATTCATTGAAGAATGGTTCTAATAACTCTTATATTTTGTGACCCACACATACTAAGAAACATAATAACGAATGCATGACTGCGGCATCTTTAGTCACAAGTGGACTGATGCCTCCTATCGCTATCTTAGTGTCATGGACGCTATCAAGTGTGTAGTAGGACGCCGACAGATTGACATCGAAAATAACCCACAGAAGTATCCTGGAGTGCATCACGCCAATCAATACTATCGATTGTGGGCTATCAATGGTTTCACTGGCCAGCAAAAATTTCGTTATCAGTATAACTTAGGTAATTCCTACGAATTACACCGATAAAATCACGATAACATACTTCTCTATCGCTACCCAATGGACTATACCGAGGGAATAATCGGATCAATAAACTGCGTGACAAAATTCTATGGTGAGTCAATGAGGACTTACTCCCGCATGCTAAAAAAGAATTACTTTATGGGTAATTGGTCTGGCGAGTCTCATCCTGATTCTTTCTTCGGCCGATATCTTTTTAATTCAACCTTGCAGGAGTTTTACATGCAAGATGGAAAGATTCATCTGCGG
>Ga0302185_10001195_pt1 | contig 18534 bp, 15 predicted proteins | sample II_Bog_E1_1_FD_200231 | JGI IMG/M metagenome (GOLD analysis project Ga0302185, IMG submission 200231) | Peat permafrost microbial communities from Stordalen Mire near Abisko, Sweden - II_Bog_E1_2 | ecosystem: Environmental > Terrestrial > Soil > Wetlands > Peat | place: Sweden: Abisko... | reverse complement strand
AACAAATTTAATGATAATCTATTAGTGACTGAGTTGACGGAATTGACCTTGAATTTTCATACTATTGTAAACAAACTAAAATAAAATATAAATTTAAGCTGAATGCCAGTTGTTAATTAGAATCTAATAACCGGCGATGGTGGAAGATTAAATTATTATTGATCCTCTGAGACCAATAATAATAATAATAATAATAATATTACCTGTCAATGGTACGATTTTAAAATATTGAAGTTAATTATGAATTATTCAAACATGAATTAATAAATAATTTTCCTCTCATATTAGTTGATGTGGCCATCTATTTGGATTTAAATTTAAAGAATTGGAATTCATTCTGCTTCACAATAAAATTATTGGTTAAGTTACATTTAGCGTTAATTCTTTTATCATATCTAAATACATTATATATTTTAAAAATGGGATGCGAACAATCTGATATCGCCGCTTTTGATGAGATGGTTAACAATGTCAACCAGGGAGGACAAGGGCATTCACAAAATAGGCAACCACAAGTATCTTCATATGGCTCCACTCCGCAAAATTATGCTTAGACGCCAACTGCTTATCCTCCCCCACAGCAAGTGGGCTATCCTCAACAGTTTACACAGCCCACCCAGCAAGTTGGCTATCCTCAACAGTTGTCCCAGCCAACCCAGCAACAAGCTTAGGCTCCAACTAAATCAGCCGTGGCAATAAATTCAAAACCAACTCCAAGCAAGAAGAAGCCAAGAGAACCTCGTTAAATCCTGGAACTATTTGTTAACTTCAACGATGATTTTTTAAATCATCATCTTAAGTACGAACTCTCAATGTGCAAATTGACAACTAAAACTAGAATCAAGCGCAGACAAGTATTAGAACATATCCTTCTACAAAATTATTGGGGAAATGTTGGAGGAGAATCATTTAATGCCATCTCCTACTTCGAATCACTTCAGTCAGCGTGGATGCAGCGCACCATCCTCGATATTTGGGAAGTGGCCCACAATGATTTCTTTAACTTGGAAGTTGAGGAAAAAATAGTCAGGAGAAAAGTAGCTGAACAGTATATGTTCTAAATATACGAATTGAAGGAATTCGTGGATGCAGGATTGGGAAGCCTCAATGCAGTGATTTCAAAGGACCGATGTTCATTGGTGGAATTTATGCAATTTTCAGATGATTCCCTATTTAGCATCTTCCGTAAACTTAAAGACAGATACCCTCAAACAGGTCAGACTGAAAAGATAAAATTTCCGGAAGTGCCCAGCACGACAACACACATGAACTTGTTGGATAATTTTAAATGCAGGTCCTTCTCAGATACTTAAAATCTGAACATTCAAACTATTTACGCTGATGTTCATTTTCTACTTAAAAAGGCCATTGAGGAGCAGGATACCTTTAAAAGTGATATGAAAAATATTTTGGCAGATGATGTATTGGCATGTCCTAAGGTGGGGGTTATCACCAAAGACGGTAAATCAGAGTTTAATGCTTGTGCTGTTCGCAGAGTATTCATAAAATGGGCGTAAAATTTGCTTTAAAAATGTCCATAACTAAAAAGGACGAAGGCATTCATCTAATTTATCAGAACAAAGTCCAAGATAGCTGACAATTTCTTCTTCAAGTCCTATATTCAGGGTTCAACTCACAAATTAGTGATTGATTGCTTGTGCTATCTACTGGAGGAAGCCAAATTCAATGAAAGCAAACAAAAAAGGAAGGAGTTTATTTTTAACATTTATGATCTACTCAGATGCAAGATAAAGCGCAATACTGCTGAGGAAATTGTTGGCCTGCTCACCAAAATGCAAAATACTCAAGTCACAAAAAGTGGAAAAAAATTTGAAGTTATCAGAGTCAAAAACAGATTCGAAACCAACAATCGAGATTTACTCATCAATTTCAGGTATGGTGATGTGCTCGTAGGAGAGGCACAACTCTGCATTGACGATGCCAACATTTCCAAAACAACCAAGCTTAACTATGAATTCTGTCACTACATCTATGAACTCGAAAGAAGTCTATTTGGTCCTACTCTCTAGTTAATGATGCAATACGAAGACTTCGAGCGTCCTGATATTAGCATGAATTTTTAGGCTGAAGATTTAGTTCAGGAAAGACAAAAAGATAGTGTCCTACTAGTTTAAAAAGTGGATAGGGTAACTTTATTGCTATTTAGAAATGTTTCCATGGTCATGAAATGGTGAGTTTGGTTGGTAATTACTTCTTTGGCAACGATAGCACTCAAAATGTGTCTGCTGTCTGCAATTTTTGTGATCGGATGACTGACACCAGTGTGCGATACGATTACTGCTTTTATTGTAATTGCTACCTTTGTAAGGAATGCACTGCAGATTATAAAAAATTCAACCCCAAAACCTCATGCCTATCTTTACAGAGAGACGAGCTGGCCATCTCCATAACTGATGAAAACCAACTGCGGTCTGAGTGTGCAAAAAACAAGTCGCTGATTGTTCTGTTCCATTGTGAGAATATTTCAGCCAGTCAGATAATGAAGGATGCAATGATATACCATCAAAGCAAGATGTGCATGCAGCCTAATAAAACTATTCCCAAGATTTCAATTGCTAGTTTTACTAATCCTAATATCAAGAATCTTTGCAATAAATTTCAAATCACATAGTTTCCCACAACCATTCTCTTTGATTCTCAAGCCACAGCCGTTCGAACTATTATAGGCTGCTCTTGGCTGGAAGCTCCATTTCTCTATGAGACTCAAAGGCGAATAGGAAATGGCGAATCTATTGAACTCGATGTGGTAAGAATTTATTAACTCAGATTTGCACAGGCTGCAAGTAAAAGATGGAGTTTCAAACCCTTCCCGAGGATAGGAATTTAATCTGTCTCAGCTGCTTCAATAATGCAACCCCTATAAATATTCCGGAACAATATTTGACTGTGGGCGCATTCTGCAGCCAAGGACACTATCGATGCATACAATGCAGCTATACTGCTCTCGACATTCCTTCCATTTACAAGGATCAAACAGGTCGTAGTTATTTAAGCAGCAATTTCGCATCGCCTCAGCTTAGGAAATGCCCTAAAGGCCACGCAATAACCTATTCTAAGAAAAATATTTTACAGCTTTGGGAGTTTCAGTGTTTCGGATGCAATCAAAAGGTATTATTTGATGATGAAAATGGTATGGGAGTCTGTTAAACTTGTAAGGTTGGTCTATGTGCCAAATGCATGGGTTGCTTCCTGCCCTCTCTCACTCAATTAAATTAAATGCAGGATCTCTCTGTTCATTATGTCTAAAGCACAGCTGAATAGGCCTGTAAATGCGCGTGCAACAGACATTTTAAGAAAGTCTACAACACTCGTATTTTTTCACTAGAATAATTCGCTTAAAAACAGTAAAGTGCAGACAAAAATACCTGGAAATGTACATTTTGCCAGAAAGTAAAAAAGGATGGCGAACTGCATTTAGCTTGCTTTTCATGTCCATTTCTTTTTAAAGCATCTGGGGATAAAGTAAAAGCAAATTTTGAAGTTTGCATGCAGTGCGCTACAATTTCATAACTACTGATGAGATAGGCTCCAGCTAAGGTTTAAGAAGTGCCTTCGTACTTTGTGGATTGGCAGAGACATCCAATGGTTAAAACTTCGTTTAGTTATGATTTTGATCTGGTCTACACATGTGCGGGCACTGATTGCAAAAAAAAATTCTATGCCAACACTGAGCGTATTTATTGCAAGACTTGCAAAACGAACTATTGCAATGATTGTCTTGGTAGTTTGTATAACGCTTATCCGCCCCGTTGCAATCAAGTAATTTTAATTTAATATAGTTCTGTCCCAACAAGCACCCGCTAAAACTGGAGTATCACGTGGAAACCTTAAAGTTTTGTGATGGTTGTATGAAAGTCACTAAAAGTTAATACTTTGATTGCGGTCCATGTGGATATTCTTTATGCCTTCAATGTGCAAATCGACCTCCAGGATTCATTGGAACAGCTTTTTAGAAATGCCAGAAGGGATTGAGGGTACAACTAGGCATCAACGAGTAAGGGTAAGGGTAAGAGTAAGAAGAGGAAAGCTAAGAACAAGTACAACAACAGCAATATAATCAACAGGCAAACTATAATTGGGGAGGTAATGTTTATGAGCATGAGGAGGAGAGCGATTAAGATAATTTCGATATTAGAGACTTCTTCTGATCATAGAATCTTTATGTGGCCTCAATTTTAATAATTTTAAATAATTAATGAAAGTTTTCTATTGATGATTCTTTATAAAGCAGTCGTGTTTTAAGCCGCTAATTGCCGTTTATAATATTTTAAATTTGACACAGCCATGAAAGTATCCCAGATTAAAATCCAATAAAGTCTATTAACCCTAAATAGCCGCAAGAGCTGTGCCTAAATTGAAAGATAAATCAACGGCCGAAACAAAAGTGTCATCAGTCAAATTTCCTTATTTAACTCCAACATTGACAATCATATCTTTCCTAGTTTGCCTCCTAATATTGAGGTGCTTGTAATAAGAAAATGCGAGATGATTCTAACAGTTAGTATTGAGATCAAAGCAGATTGCCTAAGAGTGCTGTAGTTACCTCATTGCAAATTAAAGAGTATGCCAAAAGTCTCATCCAAAGCATTGCAAAAATTAAATGTCAGCCATAACAACATAAGTCAAGTATTGGAAGTACCCAACAAAGGAGGATTGAGGTTATTGGACCTCCGCGATAACAAAATATAAGTAATTAGTGTGAATATATTATCATTGTCGCAAATAATTATTCTTCATTAATTCATCTCCCATCGATCCTAAAAGACTTATTCCTCAGCTCTGAGTAATAAGGAGGGTCATAAAATCATTAGCATATAAAATATCATTGCAGAATCAATATTTGACTGGAACAATCCCAAAATTATAGAAATCTGCGAGGACATAATCGAAAATAATAACGAGAAACTGCTCACTCAATTAATGCCTTATTTTAATGATGATTTTATCAATAAGATATTTGAAATAGCAAAAAATAAGCGGAAACATAATGTATTGGAGCTGTTAGTGAAACATAAAAATGTATCTGATAACTTGGGCCTCGCTGATAGATTGATGCTGCTGATTCCTGACTTATTGCCGATATAATCTCTTAAAATGGCATCACTATAAAATATAGTTAAATGTTTGTCAGAATCATCAAATTAGCATCAACGTGTCTGTAACTTTCTTGAACATATCTAATCTCTCAGCAAAAAATAAAACCTCTTCCTCCAATCATAAAAGGACCTCATAAACTATATGAATCTAAATCTAAAGTACTCGAACAACTTTGAGATAGAATTTATTTTATCCCAAATCAATTTTTTCAAAGACTATGACTTCAATAATATTAGCATCATTAAATACTTACTCAATTATGATAATTTAAGACTCACTACTTTTCTACTCAATTCGACCGCTTTCAATCAACGGATATTTAATTTGGGTTTATACATGCAAATTGTGAAACCCAGCAAAAAGATATACAAAATCTTACAGAAGAAAGATAAGTAGTACCGACAGTAATTGATGCATAAAAATAATTGGTTCTTCCCCTAATATCGTGAAAGAAAATCATTCTGTTTAAAAAATGATTTATTCGACTATGAGATTCTACGCGAATACTAAGAGATGCAAGGTAGCTACATCAATAAAGATTTTAAGTTCACCCTCAAATTCTATAACAAGTAAAATGAGATGTCAATTGCCAAGCGAATTGGAAACGAGCTGAAAAAATAAAGTTACAAAAGTATCAAAAACAAAATAGCAAATTTATCAATATCAAAACATCAGACCCGGTCTAACAGTACAACCTTATCGACGTCCATCGTTTGATTTTCCATAATTTTGTTCCCTCTTTGTAGTTTTATTAAAATAATAGGATGCTTCGATGGAATATAAATTATATTAGGATGAGCAAGGTCGTTATGGATGAGATTATTGATAATGTTTACTTTTAAAAGTTAGGAGTAATACTAACTCATTTGCAGGAATGGTAAAAGAAGAAGAACTAGGTCGTGGGTGAAGTTTATAGTTAGTGTGTCAGTCTAACATTTTAAAAGATGTAGAGAAATCATGTAGAGCTCAAAAATTAGATCACGTAGTTTAATAAGATGCTTAATGTGCAGTACTACTTTCTTAGCAGAATTAAAAAGGAATAGAAATCCAGTTAAATTTCATCTTCTTTTCGGGAATTTAAAGAATTCGTCGACGAGTTTGAGACTATTAAGGAAGGACTAATTAATTTGAATGATTTTCTTGGTAAGTTCATCGGAGCAACAAATTGTGAATTCAGCTAACTGAAGCAAATCTACGAATAAACTGCTTCTCTAAAATATCAATACGAACAATACAGCATCAAAGCAAACCAAAGATTCAACCAGAAGAAGGAGTTGATCTACTCAAAGAAAAACATCCGAAAGCATTTCTAGCTTTCAAAAATATTATAGCTGATCATGGACATCAACAAGGATAAGGAATATCATAACTAACTCAGCTTTAAATTGTATTCTATTACAATTCAAGAAATCAATAGCAAACTCAAGATGTATAAGAATATATGCGATAATTTGGATTATATTTCGGGGTTGTATTAGAAATGCTTTAGGCAGGATTTTCTTTAAAAAGTGAAACGATACTTTAAGGATCGATTTTAGGGAATTCAAAATTAGAAAGAGAGGTTAAATCGTCTCAAATTGGACACTAACAAAACTGATTGCGCCTATAAGGAGCTTTAGGATGAGTTCTATAGCATATTTGATGAATTCCTCAACGAAATAACCATTGCCAGATGGAAAGTCCTCTTCACTGATCGATCCAAATAGCTAGAAAGAAAAAGTGAAAACTAGCGGGATCTAAACATGATCCTCACATTTGACAACAAAATATTGTTCTACAAACAGGAGGAGAAGGACATCAGCCTATAAATTAGTTTAGAGGATCTCAAAGTCAATGACCCCACTCCTGATGGCATCATCGAACTGAAGAACAGAAAAAATAAAGACAAGTTTAACATTCAATTCGGAACGGTTGAGAAGGAGGATGAGTTCTATCTGCACTACCAGCAAGTGGCACAAATGATCTGATATCTATTTTAAATACTGGTGGAGATAAACATAAAAGGATTAATCATTTACCGAGCAACTTAATGAGGTTTTGGAAGAGCTAATCTGAACATCCCTTGAGTATCTCGCTGAAGATGTTGAATAACACCATTTATGTTTTAACGTTTGAGCAACTGAACCAAAAAATATCGTTTTTACCCATTGCCACCTCGAATTGACAAAACTTTGAGATGATCTATAATTTGGATTACAGCTCCTTCTCTCTTCCTCGAAGGCCGTACACGATCATCCCTCCTTTTAGCTATCCGAGCGCGTTTTTCGATGAATAGCCAGAATTTAGGCACGATAGCCTGGCTCCAATAAACTTGCTATATTCGGCCACCCGAGTATAAACAATGTCACCGACATTCAGATTTGGTTTATTTCTTTTGGTGGCCCCATCAAACTAAAGTACACCTAATATTCCGTCCATTGGAGAGTTGATATCAATGATGAAGTTGTCTGCTGTTTTATTTTTGATGGTTCCCACAACAAATTGATTTTTTTCAGGTATATAGGTGGTTACTCTCTTGATGATGTCCAAGTATGGATGTCCTCCGATATCTTGTTGAAAGAGATAGCCGAAGTAGAGAGGCTTTAACTGTGAGTTCTCTTAATAGAAACTATTTTTATTGATCTTTGCGTTTTCGATGGTTATGGCTTAGCCTGGAAGCACAAATCTTTGCTTGTTGGTGGGAATCTATTACTCCATAATATTATAAATAATCATCTTTGAATACTGCTTGCTCATTAAAGAATATTATTCGAATAGAAGTTTTTGTAAGATGGGATGGCAAGTCTAAAGGACTTATTTTTTATAAACTACTTGCATACTCATTCTAATAAATAGATAGTCCTTGACTATTATATTGAATCATCTCCACGATATGCTTTATAAACTATCAGATCATAACTGCATTATTGGATAAAATTGATTCCATTTAACTCATCGATAATTTGATCTACACTGACTGATGGCTATAATTTTTATGACTAATAAAAATAACTTTACCTATCGAAAGCGACTCAATACCGAAATCATCACTAAGACTTAAATTGTACCTTCCAATCAATATAGGCCCTTGCGGCAATACGAAGATATGACATGGAACAGTCCCGCGTTAATTTCTTTATGAACAATGCAGCAAATCAAAAGACGTTACTGAATTAGTTGGACCATGATTTTAGTAAGCTGACTTCTCATAAAAAGATAGAGTTGGACCATGTGTACAAATTGAATCTATTTGCCTATTCGCAGGAATACTATTATCTTGAGATGTTCAATTACATATTTCCGATGAGGGTTTTAATAAAGAATGTGCGCAATTAAGGGACTCTTTATATCGGTTATGATCAAGAGTATCCAGGAGTAGAGCAACAGAATAAGATGTCTATCTTTTAAAACTGTTCACCGGACAAACAAAAGAATTATGATTTTAAGATAGCAGTCACCAAGGATATGCTGATTACACTCAAAAATAAAGGGAATCAAATGGTTAGAAACGTTTATTTTACTTTCATGGCAGGAGCATCACTCATGATGGTGGACTTTAAGGTAGAGTTCATTGGCTTTGAAAGGAATTAACGAGTGATGTCTTAGGTTAAATTCCAATAATACAATAAGATTTCTTTAAATGACAGGTTGCGTACGACTGTTGATTAGCAGATTCCAATTCTTGCTAAATTAAGTGGCAGTCCAGAGATAAATTATAAACAATTTAGTCGATCAAAACCGTTGAAATTATAAAAGATAGACAAGATGATTAAATTGGATGATTTTCATGTGATGAGCAAGCAAGAGCTGCCTCATCACTCTAGTAAGCCAAACATATCGCCTGAATAAAAGAACGATTCTCCTCGTTCTCCTTCTAAAGGATCTTCTATTGCTTTCGTTAGATCAAAAACGGAAAGTTTGAAAGTTCTTAGAAATAGTAAAGCCCTAGCTTTAGGCAGTTCAAAATATTAAAAAAGTGATGTTGACCTAAAACAATCATAGGCAAAAAGGAATAAATAAATGATTGACATATTCAAAGTGAAAGATAAATAATTGAAGGAAACCGCTAGCAAATGCAAGAGGATGATCGAATCTAGCCAAGTACCTGTTATTCCATTCAGAAAATTTATAATGAGGAGAACGTCAGGAAAAGAAGATTGAACAAAGATATAGTGCTGATTATTAACACAATTTTTTTTATCAACAACGTCAACGTAGGAACAGCAGTACTAATCTCAATATTTAGGCCAAGTCGAAGAAGGATAAAATGCAGTATAAAATACTTTATCTTTGCAAAAAATTTATCAAAAACCTCAAAATGGCACACCAAAAAACCATAGAAATGTTTCCTTATAAGCATAGGAGGATTATGATGGACGCAACATCTTCAATAGGGCTATAAGCTAAACTTATCCATAAATATGAAAATCAGAAAGCCTCAAAAATTTGTATAGCAACCTTCCAAATTCTCTTCCCTCCTTTAATGGTGAATAACTGTCTCAATTCTGCAAACAAATACCGTGGTAAAATAAAGTTAATTCAACGGACTTGGAAGAGTAAATACCATAATAGACTGAACTGTTTGCTTTATTTTGTGGATAACCATATTGAGAAGATGATGCTTGACTATCCTCACTTAAGGTTGTTCAAGGAACAGTTTTACAATACGAATAATAATAGGATCATTTGCTTGGCCTACCTCAAGGATGAGAGTGAGAAATATCGTTTTATTTATGAGGCTTATCTCAGATAGTTAGAGGAAATATAGGATATGTAGAAAATGAATCATAGTATAGTAAAATAAAAGGGGAAATCTAAAAAAAAGTTAGTGATACCAAAACGATCAATAAAGCCTATGCATCGTTTTTATCGCAACTTGGATATCCTTAAATCAATGGTTCGAACTTGGTTCTAAATCTAATATAAAAAATACATTAAAAAGTTAACTCATGGTCCCAAACAAAAATGATGCTTGCATCCATAGTTAATATTGCCCTTCGTTAAAATAATTATTAATTCCTATTTTATTTTATGTCTACTCTTTTTCCCATTCGTTATTTGTAAGTTTGTTCTATCATAATAATTTATATTTTTAGTTAATGAGTAAAGATATATGGTTCCTCAAATAAGTTTTTAGTAATAAAATTTGTCATGGGAGTAAGATAATGCAGCTATACTTTTTATCAGAGCCGCAATGATATATTTATAAATAATGTTAAAATGATAGGGAATCATTTTTAAGATTTTTTGGATTCCTTCTTAATATGAATAATTTTTCTTTATTGGGAATCTTTGTTTCGCTTGCTCCTTCCAAAGAGACCAATCATAATGCCCTCTTAGTCAAATAACTATTATGGACTAACGTAAGTCACCAAACCACCCATGTGACTGGTTACAATCCATCCTTAATATTTCTTGAGTCCCTTCATGTCGAAATCTCCATGTGAGCAGCCAGGATAGACAGGCCCGTATTATGTTATAAATTAGATTGCCGCTTTGGCAGGATTGGGCGTTTTAGAAGGCAACATCACACAAGTCCCATTCGAAAATACTACCCAAGGATCTGGACACTAGCCAAGAATATGCTTCCAAGCGGAGATAAACATTTGATGATAAGGATTTTCCTTTGGCGTGGAGCTACTGATATGTTTCCTCATAAAATCTAACTAATTATAAAAGAATGGTCAAAATAGCTTATAAAAGTTAATAGTCTATTTAATTATCATGGAATAGTGTTTGCTCGGGTAAGTGATTGTTTAAATATAAATCAAATGATTTTATAAAGAGTCCTATCTTATTTAATTTTATACGTCTTGTTTTAGTTATTGCATAATTACATTATTTATTAATTGCCTAATCATTTTAACTTCAGTTCAAGAAAGGTTAAATAATTTAGATAAATAATTAAATCACCTGATTTTTTTAAATTCCTTATAGGTTTGCAGGTAAACTCCTAGTCTCTTCTTCTCAGTGTCAGTTAATTTGCAGATATTTGCATACAGAACAAGGTTATCCCTCAAATCGTCCTCATTGTCGCCATCCTCCACCCATATCTATAACATATTCTTAAAGATATTCTTCAAACTCTGGCAACTCATCTCCAAAAGGTCATTTAATTTTTTATGCTCTTTGATTTCCCGTTTATACACATTACACTGATTCATAAAACGGTTCTCGTTCTCTTCTTCAACCTCCTCTTTCTAAACCGTTAGCTGATTAATCTAAATCATAAATAAGATACTGTGTTTTCTTGCTAAGTTTTCTCGTTCATCAGACTTGAAATAAGAGATTACTTTTCCTCAATGATTTTTTTCAGTTTAACATACTCTTTAGTATCCTTGGTAATAAACTATTGAAGTTCTAGTTCAATGTTTTAAAGAGAAGGCTAGTTACCGGCCTACACCATAATGAAAGATAAGTTATTTTCGCTTTTGATTTCAATTATCTTCTACTTTATGTAAACGAGGAATTCGTTGAAATCATCCTACAACTGCTTAGGCAAGACACGTAAATTTGAAATTGATATGTCTTACTCGTTAAACACTTTTTATATCTCTCCTCTGAGAGCATTGAACACCTCCTTGATTTGAAGATTGATGGCAGTTTGGCCGATATTAATTTATTATCCCTCCTCACAAATTTCGAAATGGTCATCCATATTTTAGTTGGTCATAATCAAATCGCTAAAATAGTTGACTCCTTGATTAGGTTCATTCTTTCCATCGGCTTTGGGTGACTCCTTCTACTTTTTATCAGTATTGTCGATTTATTCATCCTCGTTTAACTCTTCAAATATCAATTCAGAGGGAATAATCTGGTGATCTGCCTCTTTTACCAATGATTAGTTGTTAGAAAAGATAATGGGGTCAGTATTTATCTCTACTTCCTTCATTTCTTTACTATCAGTATTAGTTTATTGACTAAACATGATCTTTTTTTACTCCTCTTAAGCCTATTCTCCAATCATTGAGCTTCTCATCGCATGACTACTCTATCTATTTTTATAGTTAATGATGGTAATTAGCTGCTCTTCCTTAGTAGCATATTCTGACAGCTTGCGTTAATAGTCAACAGCAGATTTCTTAGTACTCTCCTTTAGATCCAAAATCTAATTAGACATTTTTGTATTTTTATCCTTCAGCTTTTCAAAATTGCTCTTGAGACTATTGAGCTCATTGTGTGCCTCTTCCAACTGCTTTTTGAAAGATTATTTTTCTTATGTCAGCTTAGAAAGAGCCTGCTCCATCTTTTTGCTATTAATTACATTTTTTTACAATTATTTTTTAAAATAAGAATGCCTTTATTCATTTTAAGAGTTGCTAGCCTTACTCAGTTATTATATCTTCTATTTCGCAAAACGGTTTTACTACTGCAAAATTCGTTCGCTTCTCATCATCTCTTAGATCTTGACTTTAAGCTCAATAACCTATTTTTTGATTGTAATTTGATCATTGCTTAATTTAACATTGATGTCAATAAGCTATTCGCACTGCTTCTGCTTGTCTGCCAAACCAGCGTTTATTCGATCTCTTTCCATCTCTATTTGATCAATAAGATCCTGGTTGACGGCAGCATTCGGTGTTTTATTAGAGACTTACTGTTAGATGATCTGGTTGATGTTTATTTTTTCTTCCAGAAGTTTAATCTAAATTTTAATCTTATTGTTCTCTTTCAGCAACTGATCTATCTGAACATTTTTGCGTTTGAGAGACTCCGATACCTAAACTTAGTATTTTTCTGACTTGGTTTTGAGTTTGTTGTATTTAATAGTCTTTTATTGCTCCTTCTTTTAGAGCTACTTAAAACTAGTTTTTAGATTCTTTAACTTCTATTCGTAATTTTGAACCTTAGATTGGAGCAGCTTGCTACTGGCTTATTTCTCATTCTCCATCTTTTCATTTAGACTTATTATCTTTGCCTAGAGCTATTTCATGTTATTCTTTAACTCGCTAATCTCGTATTATTTCTATTTGGCTTTCAACTCGAATTTACGAATTTCATTTATTTTTTCTGATATTGAGAGTTATAGCTCGAGAATCTTCTCTTTACTATGATCAAATTCGGTTTGCTGCATTTTCTATAGCTAGTTAATCTTGGTCTGCTTGAGTTTTATATCTTTCCTCAAGGCTTATAGTTTAGCTATGTATTTCTCTTCAACCCCACGGCATTTTTCCTCTTCACCCTTGTCCACGCTTCGACTAATGAAACTACCTTCGTGATTCTTTTCGCCATGATCATTCTAAGTCTATTTGTCATGACTCATTTACATCTTAATTAATTTACTGTTTGCTTCCCTATTTTCAATTTATTGATTTTTTTGATCTTTTTCTTCTATTTTAACTTTTAATTTTAGACACTACGCTTGGTAGAACTCAGCTTCACGCACGTAATTTTAAACTTTCTTTTTGATGTTCTTTTCGTGCAATTTTCTAATTTCTTCAACTTGTTCTTTAATCGAATGGGAGGTGAGATAATACTTATTATTTCCGTTAACTAATTCTGCAATGACACTCAGTACGAGTCTAAAATTCTTCTTCTATCTTTTGTACTAATTTTTATAGTCATTTTCCTTGGTTTTATATTACTGAATTTGTTTGTGGAGTAGAATCTCATTGCTGTTAGTTTTTTATATCAATTTATTATTGGTCTATTCCAACTCGTTGTACAGGTTGATTTGCTGTTTCAGCTTAATATCAAGTTAATACTTCCCAATTTTTAACTCTTACAACTATTTTTTGTAAAGTTTGTTGCTCACCTTCTGCTCCTCACATTATTCCTGCTTCTTTTTTAGGTCGGTATTGAGCTGGCTATTCTTATTGATCATTTTCTCCATTTCACTATTAAACTATCTTTAAAGTTCCTCTAATTTTTGCTAGAGTTAAAGATATTACTCCGTGCCATGAATGGCTTGACTGTTAATCAATGAATTACTTGATCTGCGACGATTCTACGTATCTTTTTCGCTTTATGATTTTGTCATTTGCAGGGATAGCGTTAACGATCCGATCTACTTATTTTTTTCTATTATTTTAGTTTCGAGGTTGGCGATCTTCTCAGAAAACGATGCATTTTTAGCTTATTGTTTAAATGCTTCTTATCTATACTTCTACACCTTCTTCTTTTCGCATTATAAATCCTCGAGAAGTCTTTCCTCCTTCTTGCTTTGCTTACTGACTGTATTCTTCAGCTATCCTATAATGAACTAATACTGTTTCATCTTCAGACTACCAAGCATATCTGATTACTAAGTTTTGTTAAAACTCATCATTTTCTCACCCATTTGTGCCACGTATTCTTCGATATTGGCAATAGAATTTTAAAGTACCGTACATTTTTGAGAAAGTTAAGAAAAAGTACTGTACTGATCTTTCGACATTTCCGAAATGAATTGAAGTAATGGATGTTTTGAGTTGATTTTGTTAGGTGATGGCTAAGGGGATCTATTCTCTCTTCGCATTATATTGTTATAAAGAAGGATAAAAAGAAACAGCAATTAAATTGTATTTAAAGATCACGTTCCAAAAAAGTTATATCAGTAAATATTTAATCTATATATAAGGGAGTTGAATAAAAAGGTATCTAGTGGAATATCAATCCATCGCGCTGAAGAACTTCAGATATTCAGCCTCGATCTTTTTAATTGAGTTTACTTATTCATAGGTCATGCGGTTTTCATTTAGGTTTGCTTTTTGAATGAAACTTTGGGTAATTTATTCATTGTCTGCTAATCTGTGAGAAATCATAGACATCAATTTTGGAGATAAAAAGAACACGAATACGAGAATACACAGTTCGATAATATCGTAAACCTCGTAATTTTAGAGATATTGTGCGAAGGAATTGTTTTATTGTTCTATCAGGAAAAAATACATTACCTTATCCCCAATCCAATAAATGTAGATGGCAAAGGCGACAAGTCTCTGACTTAGAATACCTATTTAATTACTCAACCCAATGGGTTCCTTACAAACCCTCAGAAGCATAGCTTTGGATAAAATAAATAGTAGACCACAGGATACCAGTTATATCACTATTAAAAGTTGAAAACACGAAAGGAAGAATGAAGTGAGAAGAAGTGACGAAATTAGCATGGAGTAAAAGGAAGCAATGGGGAAAGGGATGGGTTCAAAAGCTAAGTTAGCCTATTATTGAGTCATCTCACTTTATTCCTCTTTAGATAATTCCCGTCTGAAGCTAATATATCTCATTATTCTTTACACATTGAAATATTCGGATATTGACTTTAGTATATCCCCAAGGCAAATAACCAACACTGAAAAGCAAAGATTGTCCAAAGGTGTAGTTGTGCTTAGAGTATCAGCACTTAGATACCGAGAGTAGATATAGACAACGAGCGGACTCATTGACAAATTAAGAAAAATGAAGAAAGTTAATTTCTTGACGAGACTCAGGATTTTATTGGTATTGATTTAATGTTTTTATACTTCATAGGTTGTGTAGTTGAGTAAGCTGATAATAAAGAAATTGACAACGAAAACCACAAAACTCTTGATAATGGATTAGTAAAAACTTTGAAAAGGAAGAGTGCCAATCTCATACTGGAACATGATACCGTAAATAAGGATGGCGAAAGACATGTAGTAGCAAGCCATCCGATGGATCTTTTTGGTCCAATAACTCGCTTATAGGTTTAGCCAGTCGATATCTTCCGGATCAGGTGCATCTATTACTGAAATATGCTGATTTTTAATTGCGCTTTTGGAGCAACATGAACACAATTTATAAAACAGCCTTGAAAAGATATTAGTTTGGTATCTCGCCATGAATCTTTTCTTATATTCCTCCTTGCTAAAGGTTACAAAGACAAAGTCAAGACGATTGTCTGGATGTCGTAAATTGTCAGTTATTAACTTGGCTGTATTGATTTCCTTTTGAATATTATCTTTTATTTTATTGATATTGTCATGGTTCTTCCTTTTTTAGTGAGTAACAAGATACAACTATTTTTTTAATCGATAAATCGACTACAAGCAATCACTGTAATTCTTCGCTCGATAGGTCAAAACCACCTACTCAATATCTTCTTGATTGAACGCCTCTAGAATTTCGTTAACTGTGGCTTTTCGATGGACGTTAAACATCATTACGCTCCGATTACTGATCTTGTTAATTACACTTTTCACCCCATACTTGCATTTTTTAAGGTACCCACGAATCATCAGGATCATTACAGTAAAGGCACAAAAGTAGCCAAAACGCATTGCTCGACTTGTATCAATAAATCCCAATTGAATTTTTTGTATTCCATATTGGGGTACTTCCAAATTGAATGTAATTGCTGACACTGAGGAAGAAAAATTAAATTGTCCAACTAGAGCCGTCATAAAAAAGAGCAGCATAACAAATACTGATTTTACAGATGAAAAGTAAAGAGGAATTTAGTCACTTATCCTCATCAACTTTTCAGTACTGCTACATATTGGCATTTTTTTGCTGCCGACGCTTCTTTAGCAGCAAGGACACTTATGCGTATAAGTTCCACTGGCATCATAAACAAGAGCTGCTTATTGATGTAATTAGCATATGTAGAAATCTGGAGGAATCTGATACCTATTGAATTCCATCAATTGCTGTTTCTATTGCGTATATCGTAATTTATAGTCAATTTGGATATAATAATATCAGTTATTTTATAAAGAGTGAGGATAATTTACTCGCGAAATTTATTAAAGTAAAGCTAATTTACTAAGGCAGCTTTCCTCACTCTCTACTTTTTCATTGTCTATTCCTTGAAATAGACCCATTCCTCGAATATCTCCCACAAAGTCATAAAGGCAAAATCTAAGTTTTGAGTCTTTGGATCAATTACTTGCATGTTTTAAAATATTTTATTGTAGTTTTTGTCAACTCAATAACATTCAAACCGACATTTGTTGCAGTCTTGGTCATGGGGTTGCCTCCGAAAGTAATCTATTTTTAAAGAGTTATTTATGCCACGCCAGTTCCCTGAAGTCTCCTTCATAACCAATTTAATTATCTTATGTATTATATTTCAAATAATTATTAATTTAATAGCTGTGTAACAATGGTGAAAAAAGTTGGTAATCTGCTGACTAAAAGATAGGTTGACAGGCTGGAAAAGAGAAAATTGGGACAGCCGCCCGGTTCCCTAGTGCTGCATCATTGGGCCGATTAATTATCATTAAAGGTTATTTAGTATTTCAACATGGATGGAGATGGAAGGGAAAGGGACAAGGATGACAAGAAGAAGTTGGAAGAGGAGATTGTTGGTGTGTCAAAAATGTGTACTGACGGTGAATAACTCCGGAACTGGTTTTCATTATGGCGCCTATTCCTTTGATCACTAGCTCTTGGAAAAATATAAATGAAGGCAATCATTGATACGGCTTCCCAATTAAGTTGGTTTTCGTGTTACTAATTCATCCCTCCTACGGAGGTAGCAGTTGATTTGTATTGTATTGTATATTTCAAATAAGTATAAATTAAAGAAGAGAAATGAGAAATAGATAGAATAATCAATCATTCGCATTGTTGGAACCAGGTTTAAATGCAGTTATTTTTTTAACTGAACAATTATAAATCGCTCTCTAAATCCGCAACTTTTTTCCTCATATTGATTTGCTCTATGAGAGTTAAAACGTTTTTTTTGTAAAAATGGAGATATTTTTTTTTCTATAAAAAGGAAAAAAATATTAGTCCATGTGCTATCAACATCTATAGTATTTGTAAGAGAACATCCAATCTTTTAAAATTAAATGCATATTTTCCAGCTTTTAGCTCATATCATTGGTCAACTGCCCATTCCAACGTTTAAATAGTTCGCTGACTTCATTTATTTCCTATTGTAAAAGGTGGATAAATTTGATAATTTAGCAAGGGCTCCACGTTTCTTCCCTGCATAGTTATATAAAATTTAATTAATAATCTGCCATCCAGTTTGATAAATAGTCAACTCAATAACACATAAAACGGCACTTGTTGCAGTCAGTTAACTTAGCATTTGTAAATATAGATCCAGAATGCCTTGCGATAGAAAGATAAAATTGATCAACATAGCTCACAGATAGACATTATTAACCGATAGCTCGAGGTCGAAATCTTTAGATTAAAGGAGAAATCGATGATTAAAGAGTAGTAGAGAATTAAAGTGTATTAGCAACTCTAAATCAGTCATAATACAGTGAAATAGTACGAGAGAATGCTTGCAGGTAAAGAAATCATATTACAATCAGTGAAATAAGAACTACTCTAAGGTAAAACTAGATACTTACGAATAGAAGAAAAGTACCATTCTCGAGATAAAGAGATATAAGGCTTGAAAACTAGACTATTAAAAGCCAAAATATAAACAATACATTAGATACGATCAATTATCTGATTCATATGGCCTAATTTATATTTTATAAAGATACGAGTTATAGCCTTAAACTTAAAATGTATTCTGTTCTCGAGTTA
>Ga0302185_10001193_pt1 | contig 18542 bp, 16 predicted proteins | sample II_Bog_E1_1_FD_200231 | JGI IMG/M metagenome (GOLD analysis project Ga0302185, IMG submission 200231) | Peat permafrost microbial communities from Stordalen Mire near Abisko, Sweden - II_Bog_E1_2 | ecosystem: Environmental > Terrestrial > Soil > Wetlands > Peat | place: Sweden: Abisko... | reverse complement strand
AATGTTAAATCTGATAGATTAGCCTCCAAATTATATATGTATATGATACTTGATAATAAAAATTGAAATTATTGTGCTCATTCAACATTTATTTACAAAGAATCTTCCTCCTCTTTATTAATATATTTTTCTATACTGTAAGCATTATTTGATTATCTAAAATCATGAATGAGGAAATCACAACTTTTCGCTTTGTATTCCGAGCCACTTTAGGCCAATTTGTTCTCAACGCTCCCAACATCAGTAGTCTCCTTGTGGCAACGTGGAAACGAAGTACTTCTTTCTAACACAGGTTCATAGAGTACGTCTACTTCAGCGGTAGAGATGGTGGGAGGCCGGGCTAATTTTAACCAAACTATCAACTTGCCCTTGAACATGTACTACTAAGTCAAAAATCAATAGTTTCAAGAGAAAAAAGTTAGCATACTAATATTTAGACGATGTTTACTTTTACGATGAACACACCTAAAGGCGATAAGCAAGCGGGAGTTGTCTATGTTTAACTTTCGCAAATTATCAATAAAAAGCTACAATCCCTCAAAGATAATTTTGTTCTATAAAAATGCCCGGTTAAAGATTCAAAGGTCAGCATATCCATTGTAGCAGACCTTGTTGGATAAGGACCCGTTCCCGAAGCGATGAGCGTTTAATCTTCTATCTTGTATCAATCTCCAGGACACTCAAGCCATTCTATCGAATCAAAGAAGACAGTTCCTTTGTCTCTAAAGCAGGAAGAAAGGACTCAAGTAAATAATGAGATCTAATAAAAAAACAAAATAATATAGAATCTTGAAGAATAGGTGAAGAAATTAAAAAAATAGAAAGAAGAATTATCAAAACAGCTTTCAATTATGAGCCAGCTGAAGTTTCCCAGTGACCAGTCTGATTCTGACTTGAGATAGGAGCTCTTCAAAAGCAAAACAATTCGCTAAAATTTATAGTCTCAAGTCATGACCCTTAAAAGCTAGAACTCCGAACACGAGAAGGAGGTGTAAAATATGAGAGCAAGGATGGAACAAATTTATGAGCTGCTGCAGAATAATTTGAACTCGCTATATTGAATAGCTGATGTTGCATAGCTGTTAATTGTATTAATATGTATGATAGAGGAATGAGTCCTTGAAGGATGGATGCTAAAATATATCCGATATATCATTGCAGGTGATTGGGTTGATACGTATGATCGTATACGCTTAGTGATTGATATGATAAATTGTTTAAGTGATGTTGAATGAAGGCTGAAATGTCATTTGTTGAGTAACTAACTGGTCGATGGCAGCCTACTGATTCAATTAAAATGAGTTTCGATTAAAATATAAATGATTTTTAATTTTAATAAATTTAATAATGCTAGTCCTCCCAAAAAGGCATTAATTTTTATGAGCAAAATACATTTTTTATGACTTTTTAAAGTTCTTTTAAATAATATTTTTAGTTTTTCAATAATATTTTTATGTGTTGCCCCCATCATATTCATTGCTCCATCACCAATTTGCTGTTTTTGGTAGGTCGATAGACCAACTGTCCCTTTTCCTACTCCAACTTTATCCCCGACTCCAGTTTATTTACCCTCCTTAAATCGCATGCCTTAGCAGCACTGCCAAGGGTGACGATATAGCAATCGCTTCGACCATCCACCAACTTGTAGTAGCTGACAATCTGAACAACTCGAGCAGAGTCATTGAGAGCTTTATACAAGGAAGCAGGGTTTATTTTATCTGGAAAGCTGATCTTGATCTGAAATTATTTTAGTATATCTTTGATAACCTAAGATGACTAGACAGGTCCAGCATTTGCAATTACGCAAGGACAGCCTTATATCTACAACTCCTCCCTCAAGTTCAATAGCTTTTTAGCCTAACTTATTTCAAATGTACTTTCTTTTCTTCCAAAGTCACCTCCATAAACTAGCAGTTAGAGTTTTTTAGTCGTACCCATCTCCACTTTATGACAGGAAATGGCCCTGAGGAGTGGTTGTCAAGGTAAATTTGAACCTCCTTCCCCTTAATGCTCCAAGGAAGACCAAAAAGCCAAACAGACTTTTCATCTGAATTATTGAATAAAATACCAGACCTACGGTCAATTGACTTTGATCTCTTTCTGTCGTCTTTTCTCTTATGGTCACGCTCTGAGCTTGAGCTGTATCTGTGGTGTCTGTGGCTTGGAGATCTACTGTCACGACGTTTGACCTTCTTTTAATTTTTAGGGGCTTTTTCCAGTTTTTAATATTTGTCACTTTTTTCAATTTTTTAATTTTTTTAATTGTTTTCCAACCTTTATTGTTAAAGCTTTTTTGAGATTTTAATCATGGGAATACATTGCTCAAAGACTGCCGTAGGTTTTCCAACAAGTCTAGTTCGATCCACAGCGCGGTCAATATACCCATCCTCCTTTACACACTTGAGGGCATCTTTATCATATTTGAACCCCACTGCAAAAGTAAAGCACTTATCATTTCCACTGATCTTGGTGACATGTTCAATTGCTCCAAACTATTTTTTTAGAATATTTTTGACCTAAAGCATAATGTCTTCTTCATCGCTTTTATGGCGAATTTTGATATTCTCGTAGAGAATGTGGTTCTTGATATCCGAAAGACTGTTGTAGTCATAAGTAGTCTTGGCGGCAATCTCCTTGTCCTTCTTGTCGACCTTGACAGTTCTCCTCTTCTGTGACCTGCTGCTGTCAGAACTGTACCTGCTCTCATGCTTACGTTTGGAGCGGGAGCGTGATTTGCTGCTATTATCTCTGGGCATAGATCTGAGATATTTCAAATATATAAATTAGGCATGAAAATGGCAGACAAATAATCAGAACCTCATGTAGGGCTCTACTTCTGCGGGATCATACTTTTTGCAATGGTCCTGCTTATGCGTCAGACTCTAAAGTATCCTTTGCCGCCTCATTGATTTATCCGCTGCCATTTCCTTCTCCTTCTCCCGCTTATTAGAATTTTAGGAACGGAAGTACTCGCTCATGAATTTCTCGTCCTCTCCGATTGACAGTCCAATAATGTCCTTCAAACGTGTTTACTGAGCCAAATAGTCATGCTTGGCAAAGTGTTTAAGGGATTCGTATATTCCTCGATTGGAGATCTGCTCACTACTTAGCCTCAATATTTTTGGCAGATGAACTGCAACCTCTTTTGGTTGTCGTGACGGACTCAATCCAAATAGGCTTTTTGACCTTTCCATCTTTTTGCCTAATTTATTCTATACGTTGATGATTTCCTGACGAACTTAGTGTATGAAATTAGTGCCAAAGCGCGGAATGGAGCTTTTGATTAGTGATAACGGGGTAAAGGGATCACTCTGCAGGGACTTACTACTCTTACTCTTGTAAACTCTCGCTTCAACAGACGAGTATTTGATCAATTTGGGGGATTGGATACCGATGCTGTCCTCAGTTTTAAGTTTCACATTGACTAACTTCTACTTACTCTTTTGCTCGCTAATAATGGAACTCATTTAATCTAATTTTTCGGTCTCTTCCTGTAGTTTTGTTGCATTACCTTTTGGGACATTTTCCAGATCTGAGAGGTCAAACATCTTTTTGTGCAGACTCCAAAATTATCTAAAATTCAGGCATAAACCGTTTGTGGCTTCGGTTTTAAAGAGCTGACTCACAGCTATTGTCTTAAATCTGTATTTGTTTGCTTACTGAAAAGAGAAATCCTTAAAATATTTTAGGAACAATCTCAAATCAAGAGTTTGTGAATTTTTGGTATACTATTCAAAGGTCAATCCCACGCTGCTGTTGTCTCTGCAATAATATGAGAATATTTGCTGCATCCTTTTCATCATCATGTTTTGCTTTTTAATAAATTCCTCTTTTTTATTATTAAATTCCCTGTCCTAGGAATGTCTATTGACTGCTTACGCCTTCTGAGTTCGGTTTTCGAGGATGGAGTTCACCATTTTTAAAGATTAATAATCGTTGGAGGAAGAATACTTGGCTTAATTCTGTTCATAAGTTAAGATATTTTAAAGAAGCAAGATGAAAGTTTATATCTCTTCATTTTAAGCCAATAAAATTTCACTATTTTCACTCACTCCTTTCAGGAGTAGGATTTTCCTCTCTTAGAGTAAAGATTTTAGTTTACTAATCAATTATTATTTCGTAGTGACTTTGGCCAGTCCAGCTTTTTCCCTCGTTTTTTTGACTCTCTCATCATAGATCCTCATATTAACTTGATATTTTTCCTTTTCAGAGGTCCATCTAGCTCTATTGTCACTTATAAACTGTTGCGCTTCCAGAGTAAGTTTATGTAATTATTGTTCTGGCATAATTGTCCAGTCAAGAGTGGCGGATGCATATTTATGGTTGATAAATTTTCTGACTTCTTGAAGAGAAACTGTTTGTTTGAGGATAACGAGAATAGCAAGCTAGAGAGGAAGTTGGTAACCATTTTCTATCTTTTTTATCGACTGTAGTAGACTTAGTGTGTTTGACAGCATTTTTCTTGACCCTTGTAATAATAATAATCCATCTATAGCCAATAAAGTTGCAAGGATAAATTATAAACAGGAACATCATTACTATTTATAATTCATCTGATATGTAAAATATGGTTATTCGAATCAGCTAACGATACGTTCCACTACTTCTTGAGCCGCTTCCTGGCTAACCCTTCTAATGCTACTGACTCTATCCGTGGCTTCGACCAGGTAGTAATTGCAAATACTTTCAGGAAAAGCCAGCATTTACTTTTTAAAGGAAGTGATAAAGTACTGAGAACGTTGGCACTCCTATCGAATCAGCTACACAATCTTTTCCAAATAGACCGGGTCTAAAGCAGCATCAATTTAATCCAAAACGTAGAAGGGGGCAGGCTCGCATTTCTGTAAGGCCATGAGAAGGCATATGGCTAGGACAGTTCGCTGTCCTCCTGAAAAGTCCTTCCATTTTCGCGTGACATCTTGTCCGTCGAAAGATACCATTATTGATATCGAGTGCTTGTGTCTATGAAAAACTCTAGATTTGTCAGCAATCTTCTTCAGTCGTACATCAGTCGTTCCTCTTCCTGTCACCCTTTTAAAAATACGGTCAAATTCCTTTTCGAACACTGAATACATGCGATTAAAGCACTGTTCCTTGTCCTGGTCGTAGCGAGTCAACAGTTAAATTAATTTTGCTTCGTTTTGTAGGAGTTCTTAGTATCTTTGGCGTTCCTACTTACATTTTGTCACATAGTTTGACAATTTGGAAAACATAAGCTTTTCCCTAGTGGTCACGATTGAGGGCTTTTCTCGCTTGTCAAAGTTACGTGACATACTGAAACTATTAGATTTTTATTAAATTTATTAAAGAGTGAGGTTGATAGTTCCGATTTAAGTCAATTTTGTTGTGCAAAAGATTATTTGCTCTTCAAGTAGAGCCATAGTTCCCACCAGCTGGTAGTTGTCAGTCTGGCGCTCAGCCAATAGCTGTTCACTAGTTACCATTTCCTTCTCGAGCTGTTGACGCATTTCTGTAAGTCGCTTTCCTTAATCAGTAATCCTCTTCTTGTACTTTTAATCCCCAGATAACTATTCTTTGGCCTCTTGCTTTAGGAAAATGTCATGTTGAACATTCGCAAGTTTCTGAACTAAGGCTTCTTCTTCCTTGGCCAATTCCTAGAATTTGACCTCAAGAGAGCATTCTTCTTCACATAGCAGATTGAAAATTTTCATCTGAGAATTATATTAATCTTTTATATTCTTGTAGTCATCGAGATTGACTTTGGTGGCCTTTTTGTTTTCCATGTTTTTTAATATTTCATTTTTTTTGACGATTTCTTCTTGGAACCTTTTTAATTTTTGTTGCAACAATTATTCCTGCTCACTCAACTTATCAAATGACCTCTTTTGTTCAATAATTTGATTCAGTTTGTGTTGGATGGTGCTTATTTTAGTCTAAGCTTTGTATTTATCCCGCATTAAATCCATCTATCTATTCTGCAGTATCATCCCACCCTTATTCACCTCTTCTAGCTTTTTATTTGCCTATTCCATCTGAACAATCTTCTCAGCATAGCGAGTATAAACTTCAATTCTATCATCAATGTTGCCGTCCTTGCCTACCTTACAAAGATACCCCTCCGAATAAACAATTTCTCGATCAGCGGTGATGCAGTTGAGATGAAACTCCTTCGAAACAGTCAGGCCAAGGTCATAGTCCTTGACAAGTACATGCTTATGAAAGGTATTCATGATAATCTTGTGGATTCCACGATCAAATTCTTCTCCTAGTGTATGTGGTCTTATTTTTATCCATTACTAGTTAAGCAGAGAGTAGCAGTCTTATACAGTGGGGTAGGCCCTCTTCTCAGCAGCTTGACGAAGCGCAAAACTGACTGGAAGGATATTGATCTGTCTTCCTTTTAATTTTTTATTTAACTCTACAACTTTTCCGCAGACAGATTCATCTCTCACAAGCAGTGAGCACAGTTTGTGAAGACCCGCTATCTAATAGGCGAAAGCAACTGTGGGCTAGATTTCAACGAATTCTATCATAAAACCATAGACTCCATCAATATTGGCCTTCTTTATTTATTTAAGAAGTCCAAAATCAAGCAAAGGCAAGACCTTTCTCATCCTGGCATAGTGAGTGTCAGCCATCTTAGAAGAAATGTCCACCTCGGACTCATACTGATTTTTAAATCTGTTATTTTAAAAACACTATATCTTTAGTGATCTCATACTATTATGGACCGATTATAGTTACTTCTGAGCAGCAGAGAGAGTCTATTACTCCTGATTGGAAGGAGAGATCTTGTATTGAGATTTGTGACTCCGAAGTCTGTCTATTTATCCGTCTATCTCTTTGACATTATTGGGGGCTCTTGCCAGCCATTCTTTAATCTCAGTTTTTATACTCTCCTTTTCCGGTTTGGCTATCTTCTCGGCTTCTAGTTGAGCTGAAATACCTTCGAATTTATCTTTGTAGGACTTCAACTTTGTTCTAAATGCCTCAACCTAACTGTTCTTCTGAACAAACAATTACTTGAATTTATCCTTGTCTTTCTTTACCTTCTTTAAACCGGAAGAAATAGTCTTTTCATTCTGCGTCAAGGGGATATCTTCGCTCTGCAAGTCAGGCGAGACTGCAAATTCTAGCATCTGTTTTTGATTAACAATCACTTAACCATTGATATGCTCTAGATCTGCCTTCAAGTCTTTGACTTTCACTATTAGTTTGATCACCTCCTCGGAAGAGATGGCCTGTTTCTCTTTCAATTCCTCTAATTGCCTTTCAAATTTGACAATATCCTATTCATAGTCCTGTTTGTTGCGTGCCTTATTTGCTAACTGTTCGTAGCTGTAGTATTAAAACTCCTCCCTTCTATCCTCATAAGCCTTGAGTCTAGCTTAAATGTCGGTTAAAACAGCTTTGATTTATTCCTTTTGTTCTTAATTTTTTTTGAGTTCTGCAAGGGTATTTTCGTGCCTCTTTTAGAACTTGTGAATTCCAGTGGCCTCCTGAAGCATTTTGTAAATCTCTACTTCGTCCATCATGGCGACCTGGTTAATCTTTCCCTGCTGGATGATGTTGTATGAGTTGTAATAAGTGAGTCCCAAACTTTCAAGGAAGTTTTAGAAGTCGGTTCGCGAGAAGGTGCGGTCGTCTATTTTAAATTCTTCCGTGGTTTCGTCCTTCCAGATACGCTCAATGCGAAATATACTTGCCTCCGAGCTATTATTGCCAGTCTGATTTCTGTAATACGCCTCGACGGCAATGGGATGTTAAACATTGTCTATGGCACGCTGAATGAAGGTAAAATTACATGCAAATGGGAGAGATATTCGTTTTTGGTCAAGTGAACTCGGTCAGTAAGCAAAAAATTTATAGCTGAATGGGGAAGAAACTACCTCTGAAGAAGTTGGACTTGCCTTAACCGTTGCGACCAATGACTACGTTGATGTGAGGATTTAGATTGTTGAGAAGCTGTTCCTCATAGGATTTAAAGTGTTTGAGGGCGATGAGATTCATTGCTAAAGCGGCAATTTTAGTTATATATTATTTGAATTATTGGCTGAAGTTAGTCAAATTGCCAAATTTGTTACCACAATAACATACCGATGTTATTGACACAAATATCAAAAAATAACCTTCAGATATAGAATATCAGATGAAACATGCTGACTTATGATTTTATGAGTCAATATCAGAAAGGAATCAGGCTGATAGATGATTTTATATATAGTAATATCCTCCCTAAAATTTTATTTTGATTGATTGATATATAGTGCATCCTGACACTTAGAATTACTCTGATATTTAAAAAAATAGTAAGACATGAATCACCCCCAGCATTAGCATATGCACACCAGCAACAACAATCTGTTAGAACACTCCAAAAGCGTACACCATTCTTCATCAAGAATCAAGAATCAGACTGCGAATCCAATTCCAAAACGGCCACTCGTTTTCCACCCATCGCTAAGATCAAGACGGATGAGACACCTAATTTCAAAGAGAGCTCAGCTACTACTATCTTAAGCAAAAAGGTGCTCTAAGAATCAGGAACAGCCGCCTTCAAGCGACCTGTGGCGAATATGAAGAAGCGAGGCGATAAAAAAAAAGGTAAGTTTATTTAGATTCGCCCTTAGGTAATGTAGAAATACCGTCAGTATATGGAGTTCATTACTCTTTCGAACTTGACTAATAACCTGCGTGTGTCAGTGACCTAAAAGCTGCCTAATTACGTCCTGTACTGCGGAAAAGGCAATAACAGCGGCCTGATAAAATCGATTTTCAGAACAACACGCCCATGGTGGACCGTGGAGGAGAACCACCCTGATAACTCCAGCATTAATATGTTCTGGTTCCAGCTGAGGCAGAATGACGTCCTTGATATATTCAAGGATAATAATAAAACTTAGGCGGATTTTGAACATTGTGAGTATTACATCGAACAAGGCGAGGAAAAGACGGAGAAGGACAAAGAAGTTAGGGAAAACTCTAGGGAAGGGCCCAAACCCTCGCAGCTGCGCAGCCAAAGTGTTACGCAGAAGGATATTAAGGCCACTCTTAAACTAGGTATATGCTTTAACATCTAGGAAGCAGCAAGCGCAGCTCGTCTAGAACCAAGGGAGTCAGTAACGAAAAAGGAATTCCCCTTCCACAAGCACTGTCAAATTTAGGCAAAGATGTGAAGGACGAGATTGAAATGGAAGGGTAAGGCGTGAGCAAAAAGAAAAAGACAATGGCAAATCCAAAGATGTGGCCCATCTACCACAACTACCGTAAACTGTTCTCTCAATCCGAGATGAAACAGCTAAAGAAATTGAAGGTGCTGCAATAAGACGGTCGCTTGAGCGGTACTCTAGGCCGTAATAAACAAAAATACTTTTAAAACCGTTCCTGCCATTTCAAGATTCATAACCATCTCACCTGTAACTGGAATCTGTCTAACAAGAAGGCACTCTTCATGAATCTGAAAAACTACTATGATGCGCAAAAGATCAATCCTTTTGATTACATACCTATGACCTTTCATGTCACTGAACTCGGAGATAAGGAGTTCAACAAGTTTCAGGAAGAGTTTGAGAGGAGAGCCGATGCCATCAATAACGAGGATAAGAAAGCAAAGAATCAACCAATGAAGGGATTCAAAGCAAAGCGCCGCAACGCATGGCTAGTGAAGCCTGGCGAAAACACCAACAGAGGAACAGGAATAGAGGTGGTGGAAAGTATTGAGTAAATTAAGGGAATTATCGGAACAGACACAATGGACAAACAGGGTCGCCCTCGTACTCATATCATCCAATAATACATAATGCCCTTCCTGTATCAAAAGAGAAAGTTCGACATTCGGTCGTACATTTGCATCAGCAGTTCGAACGGCTATCAGAAAGGGTACTGGTATCAGGATGGCTACATCCGTACTGCTTCGAAGGAGTTCAACATGAAGAACCTTAATAACAAGTTTATTCACCTGACCAACGATGCAGTGCAGAAGTATCACGAGGACTACGGCAAATTCTAGCCGGCAAATAAGCTGTCCTTTTCTGATTTTCAGAGGTATTTGGATACTGTCTACAACTCAAACGCAGAGAATACTATTAAACTTAAGTTCTTCCAGCAAGCCTACCCTGAAATGAAGGTATCGCTTAGTCTATCTAGAAACTAGCAGCCGATGCAATTAGGTCTGTTTTCACCAAAATCAATCCAACCAAAAAAGAGTTTTCTTTTGAGATATTCGGACTAGACTTTCTCATTGACGATAATTTTAAAGTCTGGCTGATCGAAGCCAACACCAATCCTTGTTTGGAGCTCGCCTGCCCACTCCTCGGGAGAATCATCCCAAATATGCTTTAAAACGCATTTAAGTAATATTGAAGTTAGTCAGAATCGTGGTTGACCCTATTTTCCCTCCCCCTCCTATCGAGTAGTTAGTGTCATCCGGCAAGAAGTTCTTGCTTCCCTAAAGTCCATTGTAATCGAACAAATTCGAGTTAATATTCGACGAGGTGGAAGAGAGTCGTGAGATACGTGCCTTGATGAGTAACGCTCCGCAAGTAAAGATAATGTAGGTGTAAGAATAGGAGTAGTAATACGACTAGAATTTCAATGAGTGCAGCAAGGATAAGCATTTGGTCGATCAATGATTGCAATCCTCATATTTATATCAATAACTAATATGCCTCGAGAAAATTAAGTCAGATATCCATCATTCACAGTCCTTGACCTTTCTTATGGCGGACCTTGAAGCCGTTGACTACTTAGCCATCAACCTTATAATAAGATTATAATGAAGAGCATTACCACCAATCGATTCAGGTTTAGGCATAATCGACCGAGGCAAACATGTTTTGAATCCGATTATCGCAAAGATCACTCGGAAATGTAATCGGGCTAAACCTAAAGAAAAGGGTTCTCCTCAGAGTACATGAACTTAGCCAAGCGATTCAATATAAAAATTTTGCATGACCATTCTCTTTCTCCGAAAATCAGCCTAAATAAATAGAAATAGCGTTCGCCCAAAGTCGAACCCTTCCGCGTAAAGACTGATTTTTCACGTACCAACAATCGGTACAAGTGGTAAGCTCCTCTTCTCTTGCCGAGTAAACCTCAAAGTCTGTCAGTTCATTATAAAAACCTACCGATAACTAACCGTAGCAGCAAACCTCTTTTCTTTCGGCACAACCAGAACACAGTCTATAACTAAACCTTTATTCGCATGCCTACCGAAAAGGAGGAGATATTCCCTCGACCAGAAGCAATAATCATGTAACTGCAAGAGCAAGATAATGTTTTGATGCATCTTGGCAATCATAGCAAAAAGCTGTTGACCATTAAGGAAAGTTTGGAAAAATCTGAGATAAGCCACAAGGAGATAATTAAGTAGATCAAACAGTATATTCTAAGGGAGGATGGGTCATCCATCGCCCATCTTTAACGATCTTTCGATGGCGAACAGTTGCGCAAAGATATTAAAAAATTAATCATTCTGTAGCGCATAGCTTTAGTCTCCATTGTATGTAATATAGTTGGTGGCCATTTATACGAGCACCTATAATAATCGGTAAGATCAATCGAAATTATCATCGGATTTTGGTATCAGGTCATCAGCAGCACCTACCAGCATCACCTGTACAAACTGGAGATCCAAATACAGTCTGACATCAAGAGTATAATAGCTAAGCTGTAGGCGGCTAAGCTTATGACCAAAGCCAATCTAAAATTAGTGCTGGAGACTGCTTTGCACAAGGTGTCGCTGCTATTCAAGCACAATCACCACTTTTATAACAAAATATCCTTTCTGGTGGCCATGAGCGAGGAGTTAAGCATAAATCGTAGTTTCTACGAACTGCTGACTCTATTTGCACGCTATCTAACCGATCTATAGAAGAAGATGAATGTAAATATTGATGCGATATCTTTCTTTGCCACGTGTCCTTCCCCATACTTGCTCAAGCCTGCCCGAAAGCAGTACTCGCTGGTGGTTGATCTCGATTAAACTTTGCTGCACAGTCGAATGGATAACAACAAACTTAACACTGCCTATCGCCCTCACTGTTTTGACTTCATCGAATAACTGTCTAAACAATACTAGATTATTATCTTTACCACCTCGCTGTAAAACTATGCTAGGGAGGTCACTGTAGGCTTTAAGAACGTCGATCATTTGCTGTTCCGACAGCATGCAGTCAGAGTTAAGAATGGCTTTGTCAAAGATTTAAACAGATTGGGCCGGGATCTAAGCAAAGTAGTCATTATTGACGATCTAGCCAAAAACTTCAAACTGCAAAAGTAGAATGGAGTTAAGATTAAGGCCTGGCACGGAGAATAGAACGATGAGGAGTTATAACGGTTAAAGAATGTACTGATCTAAATTGCGGGCAAGAACAGCAAGGACATAAGATAACAGTTGCCTACTGTTCGGTAGCAGATGAAGTAGAGAGAATCTGTGTTTAAACTGGTGAAGGTTTAGTCTCGGTAATGATCTATTTGTTTTTAATTATTTAGTAGGAAAGAAGACTGATAATAATTATTTTAATACTAAAACAAATGGCGATAAGGCATAGAATAAACATAACTGACAAGTTAAAATAGTTTGATTATGTCCTATCCGGGTATCCGGACGTTAGCCGTAAGCAGGCTAAGAATTTGGCAAAAGAAAATGCAGTATTGCCCAACTATCAATCATACTCTTATAAAACATGCGAAAAGGAGAAAAAAGTTAAGGAGATTGAGGACAAGATAAATAATATAATGAGAAGACATTAGGGCTCAAAAGAAGGCTAATCCAAAGCAGTACCCTTTGCTCAAATCGATAAGTATTTAACCGAATACTAAAAGGGACGTCTAATCCAGCCAGCAATAAAGTAAAAACTGCATGCATAATCAAATACGTGCGCTTCTGTTCAATTGAAGAGAGTCGAAGGTGTTATTGAGAATGACTAAACTAGGAAATTAAAATAAAAGCAGGTTAATATAGTTTAAAATTGTATTGAGATAAAATAGAAACAAAATAAAAGCGAAGATCACTCACTACAATGCCAGACCAAATATGATATTTAGATTGATCGGCTCAACCAAAGAATTAGGGCAGCAGAGGAGCATAAAAGAAAATTGAAAATAGAATTTTAACCGTTTTGCCATAGCAAAAGTAAAGACAAGTTCCAACATCAATTGCGCCAAATTAGCACATCTGTTCAAAACACAAAAAGGCAGCAGAAATCTGTTGGACAAAACAAATTATAGGAACCGTCACTAGGGCTACAGAATGACTATAAAATAGATTAACCCTCCCAACAGACAAAGCCATCCATAATATCGTAAATCGTAGCGTCGCTTTGCTCACAAATAAAATTCGATGAAAACTTACGACACCTAAAGAGTTGGATAAGTTTATTAGATGAGCCAAATAAATGGAAAATGCTCCACGAATAACTGTCGAAGAGGAACATCATCATGTCAATAGAGCAATGCAAATAAACCTTTTAATCCACTGCCCATGAACATAGCCCTTTCTTTAAATCAGATTGCACTAATATTAAAATCGGAGTGGCGCTTCTTATCGACGCTTATTAGAAGAGCGAGTCATTTTGGAAAGAACAAATATGCAGGAAATGGAAAAGAAGCCAACTGAACAGCCAAGCTCTGGAGAAAGCCCTTCTTCTGAATGAAAAAAGAGAGATTGAACTAGAGGACGTGGTTCGATTCATCAACATGGAGGCAGTCACCTTCTATCGAAATCGAGACCTGTTCTTGATATTCAAAAGGCTTGTATGCAAGTGCAGTCCCACTATATCTCTGGCGAACTTTATTGAAGCCCTTACAGTCCCATGATATTTTACATTTTGTATCAGCACTTTCTATCATAAAATCATACTCGAATGTCACTTTACCAATTCGTAGATCTGGATGTAGGGCTATCCGAGCAGCATCTGTTTTTTGAGAACTTAGCTAATGACTAAATCCTCGGCTTAGTACCACTTTTCTCCAAAATTAACAGCTGCCTTATAATTTCCTGCCTCAGGACTGCCTTGATGGCAGACCTGTGCTACCAAGCGATAAGGATGCCCCTCTATTTCCAAAAAGCCAGAGTACAATACTTGGCTGGAGTTCTTCTCAACATTATAGTCATTGGATGTAAATCTTTTGAAGACAATGATGAGAAATCGAGGAAATTCCGTAATCTTTACGTAGAGTAGTCCCTCGCCCTGCACCCGCCCTTTTACACCCAAGTAATATTGCATCATGTCCATTATATCGACCTGATTTTCAACCTTGTTGAATATTCCCTTCTCCTGAAACTACAACCGAATCACCGTAAACTTTTTAGATTCAACTTTGGTAGGCACATTCTCATAATCGGCTGAGTTTTTTATTCCTTTTATATACGATGTTTTTATTGACCCCTGGAACAGTTCCAAGAGGTTGAAGTTCACCTTTTCCTTCTTGAGACTTTTATGTAGGTTGTCGATCAGCCAAACCAAGAAGTTCGAAGGATCACTCCTCTTCCCTATTCTGTAGAGTTTGGATGATTTTTAAGTGATAGACTGCATCAGCTCGTGCGGACTGATCGATCCTTTAAACTGCTGCCAGTTCCATAACTTCTTTACAAGCATACCATATCTGTCCAGCAGTGGATCTTGAAACGCTGCCGCCATTAAAAACAATTCCCGAAATGGTTGAACAGCGTTAAGTGCTTGGAAGACCGCATTGGCATAGTCAGTGCCTTGCAGATTATTCATACCAATAATGCCCGGAATGTATTCCTTGCCGTCGATATTGTATTTGGTCTCGAAAGAATACAATTTCTGCAGATCCGCTTTTGTAAATCTAGGCTGCAAATTAAACTTGATGTCGCGGGTGGTTGGCTCTTCAACCTCGTAGTTATCGGGCAGACAATAGATTTTGGTTGTGCTGAGGTTAATGAAAACGTGATGATTCAGCTAGATACTGTGCTCGTAGGCTGGGGTGGAAATGCCCTTGCCCTGAAAATATCGACCACACATCAAACAGGCGTAGATGTTATTATTGGATAGAGAAACTGAACAGACTGGCTCGAGATCGAAGTCGATGAGATGTCTCTTGATGGTGCCAAGGTAGGGGCATTAGATGGGCTCCTTGTGGTCAACCTAATTCATATTTTACTCTTATAAATAATCCAGCCATTATTTATATAAACATGTTTTTATAGTAGTTCGATGAGACTGATCACAGGCAGCAACCAATAAGATAGATAAAAAAGGAATACTCTGCAGGATTCAGAAATTATCATCCACAAAAATATGGACAACTTCAGTCAAAGACTACGGATAATTTGGAGGATAATGATTTATTTGAACAATTAAATATTGGAAATCTGAAGAAGTTATACATGCAGTCACAACCAGTCATCGATCCAAGTAAACGACTTGCATAGTAACAGAAAAAATCAGTCGAGAGAATGACTGCTCCTAAAAAATTAAAATAGGAAGAGTAGCTCAAGTAAGAAGGGGTGGAAGTATAAACTAAAATGGAAAAAGTACACAAATTTAATGAGACCTATCATAAAGAGGATCAGTTCGAATAGAAGGCCAACATCACTCTATTCAACAACGAATTTGCAAGGGTCAAGGCTAAACTAACCGAAATTAACGGCAAAGACATCCAATCAGAGTTTATTAAATTTATAATGGCTAAATTTTAGGATCTCAATGCCAGAGATCGGATTAGCAATGACGATCTGCTACTATCCTTTCACAATTTTGTCAATTAACTCAGGATCAACGCAGAAGTGAACTTGAAGGAGCAAGAGATAGATTTAACAGAGTTATAAACGCTAACTAGCAAGAATTTGTTTCTATCTGCGTTTTTCTCATTTAACAAAACCACCACACACCATCTAACCGAAACAGAGTTATTAAAGTTAGTTAGGAAATAGGAAGAGTTTCGTACTATCTTGGAAGATGATCATATCCGGCAATTAATCAGTAAGACATTCACCATTCCTTATGACAGCGATCTCAGCAAAATCAAGCATAAACCAATCAAGAACAGAGTGCAACAAAAAGTAGCCTAGCCAAGCTATTAAAAATTTCACGCTAACGCTATACCAAAGACCACTTACGATAGACCCAAATAAAGGCCAAGATCGCATATTCCTAAAACAGAAGCCGAGCCTTTCAAATTGACTGAATCGCAGAAGAATCCTCTTCAGCCCTAAGATTTCTATAAATGGGATCGCACTTTTCATGCTACGTCTATCCCTGCCACGACTTACAACCCATATATGGTGATGACTGCTAACTAAGCTGAAATTAAGAAGCGAGCCCTGTAACTACTAAAGGATTCATAGTTTCCAGCAACAATGACCTATCTGAAAGATTATCGAAAATATTCTCAAATCAAATATGAAAATCTGGCTCAAAAATATACTAAAAATAGAGTGGTTGGTCAAATGCATTCAGTTCCCGATTTCGCACGAAGTCATAAGCATTAAATTAGGCAGCTATAGAGAACTAAATAGTAACACCGGCAACTAACCAAGCCGCAGCCTTTTAACCTAAGTCAGCCACGATAGCAGAAGCAGTACTAGTCAATGCGAGCACTATATCCGCCGTAAGAATAAGAACGTTCATACCACAAAATATCAAAATAGAGGTAAATTGAAGTGAAATCTACCCTCAAGCAAGAGGCTTATGCGGATTATCGTAAAAAATAAAGACACGAGAAATAATAGAAGCAGTAAGCGTTGCGGAGAGACTAAGCCAAAAGATAGAGAGGTAAAATGGAATATACAAACATTCTCAAAGATAGAATCTAAGGCTAGCTCAGCGGATTACCAAAGCCAAAGGTATATCCACAATCAATCTCATCCAATCAAGTGAAAGTCAACTTGCAACAGATTTACAATGAGGAGCCTCTCCTGATGTAGAGAGAAGGTGCTAAGAGTAAAAAGAGAGTGCAGTAACCGGCCCATTTAAATTGGTAGCCGATAATATGATAAAATCAATCATTTTGTTTCCCACTCTGACAATTTGTTCTTATATTTAATACTCTATTCCCTCATGCTTTTAAAGCTCTCCTTCACCTTTGTCATCTTACCTTCCTCTACACATATTTTTCTCTCTATCTTCTCCAACAAGTTAGCATCCACCTTGGGTGTCTTGACCAGCGTATCTTCCCCCCACTTGTTAATGTTTTTCATGCTACTGGAGGCACTCATAAAGGGTTTCCTTATCATCTACCGATACTAAAAGATTATCTCCTCTATTTCTTTACCGAATTATTGCTCTATTTGCTTGTCACTACGCATAAAGCATTCCACTTGCTGTTGCAAATCTATTATCTATTTTTGCTGATTCTTTATCAACATCTTCATCGCTAAGGTCTATTTTGTCACTATTGGCTTTACACTTTTAACCTAGCTATCGTAATAAACTCTAGGTTGGTGCGGAGGAACACTTGAGGAATTAGGAACAGTCAGCTCTTTACAAGATTTTTTTGCTATTGATTCCTCCAGATAACTATTAGAGTCTCTCTCACTCGATTTCCGATGAGATCGACTTCTGCTATGTTTAAGCTTACGATTTTCTTAAATAGAAAAATTAAGCTGAGCCTGAACAACACCCAACATTCTCTCCATCTCGCTTCTCTCCTTCTCTGCGATCTCCGCCTATTTTAAAGCTTAAGTCTTAATTTAAATGAGTTTTTCCACGATTGTGCTATAGTCATCCTCCCCGTTTTAATTGTCAATGAAAGTTCGTGATTTTTCCTAAATACTACTTCTGTTACGACTCCTCCTCGATTCTCTCCTTTCAAGCTGCAGCTGCTGCTGGTTGGTCTGTAATTTTGCTATCTAATTTTCCAAGTTTAAGATGTTGAGCTGCAGGTACTCATTCTAATTTTTAAGTTCCTCGATGTCAGGCGGAAAGCCTTCCTTTCGAATTAACTCTTTTATCTTCTTGTCCTTAATCTTGCACAGATGCTCCAACTCTATGTAATCCTTCTATAGCCTTTAGAGATATTGTCTAAACTTTGCACTCAGTTCGTCCATTAATTTTTCATAGTAACTCACAATTTCCTCTTCATTGTTGCGACTGTCTTGCTAGTGTTACCATAGACTGAACTGTGTCGTCTGCGCCCTATAACGGTTTAATACTTTTGAGCTTGTAGGGGCGATTTCCTCCACCTGTCTGCTCTTCGCCTGCTTCAGCAATAAATTCTCTTTGTAAATGGTTGTAAAAGCTGGGATATTCTTGACCAAGCCTGTGAGAGCACGATTTCTCTTCTCCATATTCTTCCATTCGTTGACCATATTTAACTTTTGCTTTTTCTCACACAGTTTAGAGTGTTACTCATATATCTCAATCAGCGCCTTGTAATGTTGTTAGTTTTACTCCAAAGTGGTAATAATTTAGTTCTTGGGCGGTGTTTAAAATTCAGTATTGTCAGTGATTCGCTCATATGCCAGTTCATAGTCCTGATCTACAGAGGTGCCTTCCGATTTTTGTTTGTTTTACTTAAAATACCTGGCCTCTGCTATCTATTACCGCAGTTTTTTAACCTATTTGCGCAGATGGTCGAAATTTTACGTTAGATTTTAGTTAATTTCCACTTTC
>Ga0302185_10001191_pt1 | contig 18565 bp, 13 predicted proteins | sample II_Bog_E1_1_FD_200231 | JGI IMG/M metagenome (GOLD analysis project Ga0302185, IMG submission 200231) | Peat permafrost microbial communities from Stordalen Mire near Abisko, Sweden - II_Bog_E1_2 | ecosystem: Environmental > Terrestrial > Soil > Wetlands > Peat | place: Sweden: Abisko... | reverse complement strand
TATTTGGTTATTTTTTTTATATCTGTTTCGCTTTAAATTAAAAACTGAAAAAAAAAGAACTGTTGGTGCGATATGTTTTGCAAATTTTGTTTTTCGTATAACTAACGACTCAAGAAACTTGAAGAAGTTTTTAGGATGGAAAGGAAATTTATCATTGAATTTCATTCAAGTGTCTTCTTCGCTAAATAAATGTTGAATTTTAATGCATTCTTTCGAAGTCCTCATTAATTCAGTTAGTCTTTGATCGATCTCGATATATAATATTCATGTTAGTTATTCATAAAGCAGATCCCTTCTGATCGCACATCAAAGAATTAACAATAATAATGCCATTAAATCATGCCATTATCAATATTTATTTTTCCTAGTGGTTTCATCCTTCCGGGCAGTGCTAAACCCATTCATTGTTTTCTATATCTTTCCTTTTGGTATTGTTTTCTTTCGACTATGTCTCATTAGATCCTGAATTGAGGTAACTTTATTTAAAGTTGATTGGTTATCTTTGATAGCAAAAGAAGGGTAGTTTCCTTTCGAAAGAAGGAACTCTTCTATTTGGCCTACTCTGTTTGCCAGTTGAATATGATCACTCAGTAGCTGATTGTATTCCTCCATCGAAACTTGAGTCTAAGATACAGAGGGAGTGTTGGCAGATGAGTTGGGATGCGATTATATAATTTAATCTATGGTTTTAATCTGTATCTCTAATTCTCCATTGTGTTGTGCAATTCCAAGATTCTCGATGGTGACCTGCTCAATTTGGTCGTAGAGGGCGAGGATGCGGTTATTCAATTCTTTTTCCGACCATAGCTAATAATTTCTGCTTGTCTACATTATATTTTCTTTTTCTGACATTGTGGAAATTTTAATGAAGTCGAAATTGTTAGATAGTTATATTGTGTTTTATTGATTCGATCATGGAAAAAATACTGTATATAAATTGAGTTACTGTTGATTAATACGCCATGCATATTCAATAGATATAGTTTATTTCAACTGATTGGAAATTATATATTGATAATTTTGATAATTCTATCATACACCGAAAATGAGGACCAAAATGGTAACAAGAGCCACCACTCCGCAAGCCATTTGAAACTACCAACGATTAAAAATGGAAGTTTAATCTCTGGAACCCAATTTACCCTCCCTGTCCCATTAATCCCATTTTTCCCAAGCCGTCTGATTTGAATTTTGCCCCTTTTCCTCACTTTAAGTTGAATCTGCAATAATATGTTTCTGCTCAGTTTTAAGCCCTTCCTTTTGCCGTTTTATCCTTTCCCTTTACTTTTCCTTCAGTTCTTGTCTCAGTCTTTTTTCTTAGTTTTTCTTTTCTTCTTTCCTTTTCTCATGATCAGGAAATTATTTCATATAATCGTTCAATTTGCAAGTAACCTGATTTAGTAGCTTTTAGTGAACTAGTTTCTAGTTTACGAGTTCATCTCCCTTCATTTTGACCTCCTTCATTCGATTTTAGCTGTCATCTTCCAGTTGTTTTGATGATTTTTTTAAAAATTAAATACGCGATTTAAGAATTTGATTTTCCTTTAAAAGCTTTTCCTTTTTGATGTCTTCTATGACCAAGGAAGGTCTGTTGTTGGCATGATGCCTTTCAAATTACTTTTGTAATATTTGTAAATTTTCACTACTTACATAAGATTTTCTGAGCTTTGAAGTGTCAGTGAGTTTAATATGTTCTCTCTCTAACTCTTTGATATATATTTCATTTTGCTTTTGAGCTTAAATGATTTCTTGCCTAAAGTTGCGTCCTTTTTCCTTGGTTTTCTTACTATTTTACTATTCTTTCTTTTTTTACTCTTCTACTCTTTTATCATTTATAGATTTTTGGCAAGATTCAATTTCTATTTTCATGATTTTGTTCTTTTCAGATAAAGTGTGTATTTTTCCTTCCAAAGAAAGTATCTTCTCCTTTTAATTATAGGTAAATCCTACTAGTTATTTTTCAGCCTTAGATTTTTCATTGATGAGTTTAGAGTTGATATTTTTCAGTGCTGTCAGTTATTGTTGTTGAGATTATTTGAGGGTCTCATCACTATGTTTATTTATTAGTTTTTATTGCTTTTATTGATGCAGATTCGATTATATTTAATTATATTCTCTTTCAAGTAAATCTATTTAATCTTATAAGGTCTTCTGCTCATTTGTATCCTTTGAAATTAAGTTTGGTTACTCATTATGTTTACTTTACAACACCTATAATTATTTTTACAATTCAGTAACTTCCTTTTATTATTTCGATAGGTCTTATCTTATTTTACAAACTCGGATCTCTTAGGTTGTCCAATTTCTTTGTTATAAATTTTTTTACTTATGAATATCAGTAAAAATGGAAGTAGAATTATCAAACTTCTCCTTTGTCTTCAAGCTTAAGTCGTGTAATTACTATAAACGCAACTTTAACTGAGAGTGAGCTTTGTTCAATTATTTCATAACGACTTTCTGATTTAAGCTTGATTAATTTTAACTTTCCTCTTCCTATAATTTTAACTATTGCATGAGTTCTTTCGCTTTTAAAGTCAGTTACGAAAATTGTTTTTCTTATAGTTCATTGATCTTAAACGTTGATATGACTGGATGAGTGTCTAGTTTGTGTAGTTCTAGTTGCAAACTGACGATGACAAGATTGATCTCCTTCATTGCCTTTTCTTCAGCGTCGTTTTAGCTTCGTTTTTTGCTGTAGAGGGCTAGAAACTAATCATACTCCGGCTTTCTAGATGATAAAATGAATACGTTTAAGCTGAGATTTCCATGGATAAACTTGATAGGTAATTATAAAATAGCAGTTTAAATAATCAACGTGTAAGATGCTACTTGGAAAATCAGTTATGAGTGCTACCTTCATGATTTTACAATCAATTTTAAAATCAATAGATACTGCATATTTAGGAGTTTCATCTCAATGCCGACTCAATGCTGATTGCAAAGAAACAATAAGTAAACCTAGTAGAAAACTAAAGTTTGATCGGAATGATTTTGGTTTTTGCCTTTTGCTAATTGGCGTTAATTCGGTCAATTTTGAGCAAAAAGGTGTTTCATCAAGCCGTTGAAAAGAAGAGGATTTAATCCATATTAGTTTTGTAATTCTAAGTTATTTCTTTTGGTTAAAATAGAGATAGGTGCTTTGAAAAAATAAACCCATTGATAATTGGACTGATCAAACATAATAGGCATTATTTTCTGAATTAAAGGTTGAAAATTGACGACAGTTCTACGAGATAAGCTGACATTTTTTTGCTTAGAAACATGCCTAATAATTAATGAATACTGACTGAGATGGATTAAATCAGTAAATAAAATATCATTGTTTAGCTCTCCTGCTTATTTGACTTACGGGAGAGTGACCTAAGGAAAAATCTTTTGTGTGATGAATATAATTAGAATAAAAGTAGATTAAGTAATGTCAAACTTTTATGTCGTAGAATTGAAGTATGTTTGATCAGTGCGGCAGACTCAATTCAAAAAAGAGTTCACCCGCTTCCACTTTCCTACAATCATTTCTGGTATCTCCTGGAAAATCCATAACCTCAAGGTTGTGGATCTTTCCTTCTGTCGCAAACTATGATTGGCAGCGTGCACCTGTTCGCACTGAACTCCCCTCATGCAACACCCCTTCAGTAAAAAATCTTCGCAGATTTCTTCCTCTATGCAGCTTTAGTTGAAGTTTTGAGAGCTCTCTGAGATGCAGTCAGCGTCGCAGATATCTTCATAGAAGGACTCACGCCTGAGGGATTCTTCCTAGCAAGTTTCTGCCAGACTGATCTGACTCTTGAAAAAGACGTCCTGGTTTTCTTCTTGAAATTTAGGGGAAGAGTGGTCTTCTGGTTCCAACAATGCGGGGGTCAATCCAAATGCAGAGGAATATCCAAGTTTGCTGATTACCGCAGTGGTCATGAATAGCAAAATAAAAATAATATCAATAACCATTCAATTGGTACAACATAAATAATTTAGGTTAAGTAGGCCTGCAGTTGAAGATGATGGATGTCCCATCATATGTTGAGTAAAAGAGGCTAAAATATTGCTAAATGACAGATTTTTGATGTAATTTCTATATTATTTAAATTGGGTCTATATATGCCCCTTGATTAGAAATAAAAGAAATAAAATGACACCCTCACCAGTCTCGAGAAGTTTTTGGCAGATTACGGCAAGCATAAATTGTAGAACCAGACCATCAACGCGAATGCAGAAACTGTTTTGCACGATATTGCAAATAATATCATGGATCCTCACTCCCAGGAAGAGGAAATACTTAAACTATACCAGCGGGGTAGCAGCCTTACCAAAGATAATGTCAACTAAACCATACTCAAACTCAAGGACTACGGCAAAGAAGAGCTTTATGCATTTTGCGAAAAGATATAAAATTACAACTAAACTTTGAATCGGGAATATGACATCTAAATCCAAAGGGGCATTACTTTTGGCATCTATAAAAGCGAAAAAACAGAATTAAAGTGATTACTATTATACTTTTTTTTCAACACTATTAGATCAAAGTGAGAGCAGGCCATTCAAAAACAATTAAATCGGACAATGTTTTGAGGAATAAAGATAATTTCATCACAAGTCATTTCTTCGACTTACTGCTGGCTTGAATTTTATTTTTACCCTTTGAAAACTTGCTTTTTGATTTTCTGGGGTTTTAGTTGATCTCTGTGTGGTGCATAAACAATCCAATACAGCTTAGAATAGCCAGCAGAATCGGAATTAACAGAGCAATTGTTTTAATACTTATTATAGGCCTTCTGACCTGAGTTAAGGTGGTTGGCTTGTTATTTGCGTTGTTACCAGCAGTCTAAACTGTATTTTCTAACTCTTTGAAAGGCTCAATATTTTAGTCTTACTTTTGATAGATTTTATACTCTGAATGTTCCTGATTATTTTTATGCTATAAATCTTGGATGTATCCTTCAGGTTGTTAATGCCAATGATGAGTATGATCCCCTTATATATATTCTAAATGTTACGAGTGCTATTGATTGAATGACCCTTCCTTCATAAAATCTGAGGTTTAGGGATGCTTTTAAAGATGATTGACTGCTATGACAGCATCCTATTCGAATTAATCAATGTCGATGGTTAGTGTTTTTTTTTTAAGAAAAAAGTGATTAATTTTTTACTCATTTATTTCTTATTTTTAGGCTGATTTTTAGTTTGACCTCTTTTCATTGGTAGTAACACGAAGAAATCCGTCATTACTCTTTTAGGAAACATAGCTTAAATTGGTATTATTGATGAAGTCATTCTTGAGAGCAGGGAAATATGGTGTGATGGGTGTGATTGCCTGATGCTCTTATTGGGGAATTTATTGGAGCAATGTGTTCGGTGGTGAAGAAATTGAAGAAATAGCTACTCTCAGAGAATTTTTATGCAAATTGCCAGCCTCTTCCTTAATAGTCAAGTCAACTTTCACTTCTTTAATTTCGTTTGATTTTTCTTATAGTTTGACGATTGTCTTTTTCCGTATCCCATTCAATGAATTGTTGGAAGAGTTACTTTTGCAATCGGATTCAAAAGAACCCCTTGAAGATATTTTGCATTTGATTGATTATTGATCTGAAATATCATCTAACTCACTCCTAATTTACATACTAAACTTAACCTTTAGACTTCCAGATTTATTTGTCACCTCTTTGACAGATAGACAATTTTTAAGATGATCTTTTATGTTCTTCCATGAAGTCCTGATGGGATGACCGTTGATCTTATCAGCTACGATCTTGCTATACTCGCTCGAATGCTATCTTATCTCCTGAATATAGCTTTGATAATAATCATTGAGGTTAAATTTAGCCTAATCCAAGTATTATTTCATGAACTCATTGTTTTCTCTGTATAACATCCAAGCGAAGGTAGCATGTTTGGGGTTATGGAGTTTTACTCGAACTTACTCATTGTTTGCAAATATGAACTCCTTTGAGTTTTACAGCAATATTACCTCACCGAATGTTTTGAATTGTTGTGGCCCTGACTTAATTTTGATGTACCTTTTAAAAATTCCAAACTATAGGCAGCTTTGGGGAAGTTGGTGGTGAGAATGCTGAGTGGTCTTAGTATGAAATCGTAGGAGATGATATTAAACTAAATGTGAGTGATTTTATTCTTCATCACCAATTAATAATACACCAATATTAGAATTGCTAATAAATTTTATAACAATTTTCATAGATATGCCATCAGAATTTTTTCCATCTGCTTTATCTTTCACGATTTGAGGATTGGCTTTTGGAGTTTAACATGTTTTTGACTGAGCCTTCGCTCATTTAAATCCTTCTTTTGGTCAATTTGGGAGCATTATCTGTTTCTTTTGTGTTGTCTTGATCGACAAGATAAGGGTGTCTTCTTTTTATAATTTAATCTTCATCTTCGCTTTTTGTAATCTATCTTTAAGAGATTGGAATTTTTATTGACTCTAGATCTTAGATAATGATTTGGCATAATAACTTTATTTTACTTTGATAATAATCTCAATTAAGTTAATGTCTTGCTTTTCTTTTTCTTTCTCTTTATGCGATTAGCTTCATATACAAACAATTTTAATTTTGTTTGAGCAATAAGGACTTAGGCTTGTATAGTCTTTAGATGTCATTTGTGTAATTTGTGATATATAAGGGATTTATGGCTGAAGGACACCTAAATTTATGGCCATTTAAATCAAATAAATCAAATATGAAATAATAAATAACTACGCAAGCCTTAGCTCTTTGTATTTTGATTCAAATGATAGAAGACAACCTGAATACAGCAACTTTGAAATGCCAACATTTACCTATTTTACTGAATTTGAAATTATATGTAAATGTTGTAATAATAGAGAAATATTAAGTAAATTTATCTGACATTATTAAATTTAGCATCTATTTCATCAATCATTGAATATTAAGTGCATCAATCTGCTATCTTTCATCCCGCATTTTCATTTTACTGCTTTCACTTTATTACTCATTATTTAATAAGAAGTATGCACGACGACGGGTAACATGATCAAGATCTCGACACTTAATAATCATTGGCTCGTCTATAGTATCAGCAAATATACTCAGCATGATCAACTAACAAATGGCTAAATCGAGTCAGCTACCCGAAATTTTTCTTCGCCGATATATCAATATTTACGTGCAGCACCAATCTCTCTCCTAAGATTTTTTCAAGTCTGCTTGTAATTATTCAGCACTCTATGCGAACACAACATTCTGCTCAAGTTATTTAATCCCCCAAAATCACAACCAACGATAGCAACTTTGTAAATATTTAACCTTCTTTTGGCAAACACAACCAAAGAGAGCGACCTCGTATATTTCTTTTCACAGCCCATTTTGCACTAATACCTCTTCGAAAGATTTAAGATTTTCAAAGAGGGTCCTGAAGCTATTTAATATTACATTCAGTTGCTCAAGACTATGATCATGAAAATGAGTAACGGCAAAGATTAACTTCTTAAACTGTTTTGTAACAGTAGATTTCCCTCGTTTCCGTTGCTGACTGTTGTCACTATTTTGGGAATTGATTCTACCCACGAATATTTAGTGCGCGTAACAGCTCACCAATGTATTCTATTGCTCATAAATTTAATAAATGAGAAGTAAACAGGGAAGGGGTACTTAACTGAATTGCAAATGGTGGTTTTTTATTACCAGCTAGTTTGCAGTATTGTGTAAGACCTCGCCAGAGAAGACGATGGCTCATTGAGATATTTGATAGATTTGATATATGCTCTCAGGAATAACACCATTAGCTTGTCAATACTCATGAACCTTGTCGTTAATATTGTTATTATCCGACATCTGGATGAAGGCTCAGCAATATTGGAGTTCTTAAGAAAGTTTAGATAAAAAATCAGAGAGTATGAATAGTTTCCCTAAGAATTGAGTCAATAACTAATGCACATCCTGTATAAAATCGCAGCTTGCCTATTCTCAAACAAATTCCTAAATTGCACGTATTATTCGACTCTCCAGATAATTCCGCCTCTAAGAATTCGCGAGCACCCAAATCTACTCACTTTTTATCAAGAGAGATGCAAAAAGATAAGCATTTATCTGTAAGATAATCAGAATTATGAATCTAGCAAAGAGAAGGAATTCGTATACGAGTAATGGACAGACTTCAGCAATACAAAGTGCTCCTTATTTAAAAACAAAAAAAACAAAAAGAGAAGCAGTTTTGTATAGTTTTTCACGACCAAGGCAACCACCAATGAGGAGTATGTAAGTGATGTAATGACCATGGCCGGGTTAGATTACAACAGATGCGACAATCCCATCTTTAAACTATCCTGGAGCACCAAGTATTAAACAGCTCTATTTTTGATAGAGGAGGTTCTTCAAAAATATAGCGATCACAATCTTAACTCAAACTAGTTTCAAGAAAATTTTGTCCGTGACTCTCTGTGGCTCAATTAGAGTTCTTTGAACGTCTTAATATAAATTTATCGGTTAGTCAGCCAACAAGAAAATTTCTAAAAATTGCAGGCATCCAATCACAGTTCCAAAAATATAAAATAGCCGGGCGAATGTTATTTTATTTGCAAAATAAAATAAATCCTTTCTCACTACGTGTTCAACCGCCTTTTAAATATTGAATACCGGCCCTCAACATTTGAAATGTCCATGATGACCAAACTGATTACCAAGCTCAATCTGAAATAAAATCTTGATCAGAAAGTGATAGATCAATTCCTTTCGACGATGGTCAAATTACAGCAGTAAATCGGGGAAGACATTTTCGAGGAAGGTCGATTTAAAACTATATGTGCGTATATCTTGAATAACTCTGAAAAAAAGTGTCTTCAAGACCTTTCTGAGAAAGAACTGTTGGATTTGAAAAACAAAAAGAAAACCACTAATAAATTCTTACATTACTAAGTTATCAAAAGACTCTTGAATCCCTCAATCAAGAGTCTCCATCACTTTTTAGATCAGATATGGAAGGTCAATTTTTATGGGAAGGACATTGATTAGTATAGATCACTCATTGCCTACAAGGACTAATCTGGTCAAAGGATATAATTAGTTGCTAATGATAAGCATGGGTTTACTGTAAAGACCAAAGACGGCTAAAATAGTTTTGCGCTTTGTGAAGAAGATGGCATGATTGAGAAAAGTGGTCCTTCCCATAAACTTCATTTTAAAGAATTCAAAGATGGAATTAAATTTAGTAGCTTAGAAAAAGCATACAATTTTAATGAAGACTTGAAGAAGATATACGATAGGCGAAGGGAAACTATCAGATCCTCAATATGTACATATCTCGAGATTTCCTATTAAGCACTACTCTCAGAATATCACAGGAACAGCAATGCGGTTCATACTCCTAAATGATGATAAAAGCCTGATCAATAGAAGGCAATGATCTCTATGAATATTTAAATTAAAACATAAATAATGAATGCAACAGGATCACTCGTGCTTACCGTGTAGCTATTCAACTCTTTTACGAATTATATCCTTGAGTTCATTGCCGTCTTTCTCGAAAGTTCTGATACCCTGGCTCAAAAGGTCACTTGCCACCTTGCTTTTATTCATCTCATATCTGAAGATCTATTCGCTTGCATTGATGGGCTCGATTTCTTTGTCAGCCGCCAAAGCTTCAGATAATTTGATTGGCACTTCACCATGAGAATTTTTCAACTCCTCGAGCAGAGTAGGCGAAATGGTGAGTCTATCGCAGCCGCAGAGTTCCTTGACTTAACCGATGCTCCTGAATGAAGCTCCCATTACAAAAGTCTTAATCCCGAAATATTTGTAATAGTTATAGATTTCAGTGACTGATTGCACCCCTGGATCTTAAGAATGATTTTCATAAGTCTTTCCTGTCTATTTTTTAAACCAATCCAAGATTCGACCTACAAATGGAGAGATCAGATAAAGTTTACTGTCTGCACAGGCAACAGCCTGAATCTTGTGAAAAACAAGGGTCATGTTGCACTTGATCTTGTTTTTTAAAAGAGCTTCTCCAGCTTTAATTCCCTCCCAAGTCGAAGCGATCTTGATTAATATTCTATCATGGCTAACTCCAGCTTGTTCATAGAGAGCAATAATCCTTCGTGCTCGCTTGATGGTTTCATTCTTGTCAAAGGAGAGTCTAGCATCAACTTCGGTGGAAACGTAGCCCTTGATTTTTTCTAATAGCTTCACGCCAAAGGAAACACAAAGGTGGTCGAATATGAGTTCAATGAGATCGAATCGTTGGTTTTAGTCTAGTTTCTCCCATGAAACCGCTTCAGCCTCCACCTTCTTTTTAGAACGAGTGTTGGCTCCACAGTATAGCACGAAGTTCTTAAGACCAAACTATATAGAGTTAGTGAGGATATTTCCGAACTCCGGCTTCTTGGCGACTTGCAAAAGAAGGGAAGGATTAGTTGTTGAATCTTCGGGTTGGTACTTCTCAATGAGATTGAAGTCGCCCGTGTCCGCTACAACCAAGCTATGGTGTCTGAGTTGATCAAGTTCTGACTCCTCTATCTTCTGAATTTTTCTGGGTTATTGACCCTGGATGGGCTCCTAATTGGCCTACATTCTTAACACTATAGGAAAGTAATCAAAGGGAGTGATAAATATAGTGAACCATCAATCAACAGTATCTAAAAACAAAAGTTCAGTTCTATAAGTTTCTTAAAGAGTCATTTCAATGGCTCTGAGTCAATAATCATCGAAGATTATAAAAAATGTTGTTTGGGTGATGGCTCTCATGATCAGAAATTATTATATTTATTGACGCACATTTTATTTAAGATTTTATCATATCCGGCCTGGAATTGTGTTTCAGTTTTATTGCCAAACAATAAAATGGTTATCATTACTATGATGAGCTAAACTATCAATAATTTCTTTATAATACTGTTAGTAATTGCATATTCACTGTTGAAATGAAAAAATAGAGAAAAGCGAGAATCAATAGCGAGGCTTCAGAAAATGTAAAAACAAGAAAGGAACTCAGAAAATAGAAAAAAATGCAGAAAAAATAGAAAAAAAGACATTTTTTTCAAACAAAATTGCACAATAATCAGCCGATCGCGCATCACAAATTCAATAACAACACATCTGAGCAGCATAAGATTAAAAGTAAGCCAATTGCCAACATTAAGGCAAAAGCTTTTAAAATAGCAAAGGAGCCAGTTAAAAAGATAATCGAGGAGACAGAGGACGACAAAATCATTAGATTATATGAATAAAAGTTGGGAATAACTGAAGGAAAGGATAAATACAACAAGATAGCCAAGCAATTTGGACTGGACGATGACATATTTGATTTTTTGGATGGAATCACCAAGAAGACGCATAGCGCCAATTACAAATAACCCCCCAATTAATAGGATGACGAAGAAGGTGAAAGATAGGAAAATTCATAGCATTAAGATATGCCATTGGAGAATGACAATGAATAATAGGAAATTGATTAGAATGAAGATTAAGCCTTTGATTAGGAGTATGAGTAAATGTTCGATAATTTGGATCGACCCCCACAAAATTAGCATTAAAACTAAGGCCATGATGAATAAGCAGGCGAATAAATATAATAATAGGCAATTGAGTAAGAAGTCAAAACTTCTCAAGCGCATGAACTTGAACTGCCAAAAAACCGCAGACTATTTAGGAGAGATGGCGAAGTAACTCCTGAACAACAATAAATTCGTAAGTCAATGAACAGTCTGTTCAATAAGCTGTCTGATGGCAACATTCTTCCCTCCTTTCGCGAATTCATGAGAATTATTGAAGGTTATCCTCGTTCTTCCACCATACCTATATATTCCTAGCTCTTTGTAAGATTTAATCTCATGATCTAAAAACCTCTTTTTCATATTATGGCCACAAATATAGCCCTAGTCAGCGCTTTGCACTACGCCTTCGGTAATAGATTGCTTGGCCCAGTTCTGCACTGTTTAACTTAAAAATATCTCTCGTTAACCCGTTAAAAAGACGATGATCAGTAAGTCAGTGAAATTGGATACAGTAAACGCTTTTAAAGAATGAAAAATTATGCAACTATCATAAGTTTGCTCTATAACTACTCAAGTATCAGTGGAGAGTTCTTAGAGTCCTTAGTTTAATGGTTAACTAAATCATTAGATAAAAACAATATCGAACTCTTGTATATTATCGTTCAAAAGTGCGGGGTGAAGGTCAGACAGAACGATCCCTCTATTCTGAAAAACATAATTTCTATTATAAAGGAATCAATTGAGCGTTACAAACAGACCCACTCATCTGAGGCTGAAGAAATGCAGAAGATTAATTTTATCGAGCTTGAATTAACTGAAATAAAGTTCAATAAGAAATCACAGCTAAATTCAGACCAGAGGATGGCTTTTCTCTAAACTTTCATCACCAAAAACGTACCCAAAGAAATAGAAGCAGAGAAGGAAGTGTTTCCTTTGACCTTTCAAGAGCTCATTCGAGTTGATACGTCCCTTATCAATTGGTGGAACGGACACTAAAATTGTATTTAAATTGAAGGGAATTAGAAAAATATAGAAACCGACTAAAATATGGTCTAGCTAACCCAACAAAAGAGACAGCTCGTTCAATTAGCTAAATCATTTCATATGGTTACAGAAGCCAAGAAAAATATATTTCTTTGCCTGATGGATTCCAAAGATTACCTTGAAGCAACTCAAAGGATATTAGAACTGAGGGTTAAAAATTATCAGGATGTTGCAACAGTTTTGGTTTAAGTATGCACCCTTTAGCCCAACTTCAACCCGTACTACCCGCTTGTAGCAGCTAAGATAGCCAGTCTCATGCCTAAGTTTCGATTGAATTTGCAGTACTCTATTTGGGACCATTTGAAACTGTTAGGACAATATGAACTGAGAAGAACTTCCAACCTGGCCAAATTTGTTGCCAAACTGATCAGTGATCCATTATCCAACTGCAGCTTATCGATTCTGAAGTTTTACCCTGACCTTTCAAACATCCGCGCGATTGACACCACCTTCCTCCAAATTTTGTTCGCCCATTTCTTTAAAAAGGTGAAAAGATAGTATTTGACCAAACTTGTGAGCAAACTCAGGTAGGAGAATAACAGAAATGTGAAATAGGGTATAAAGGAGCTGCTATCTGAAATTAATTTTGAAGAAGATGTCAAACAAAAAGTCAAATTGTGCCGCCGCCTGCTCATGATAGAGCTCGATGAACGTAAAGCTGAATAGGGCGATTTATTAAGATGATTTGCCTTTGTTCGGAGTCAATAGTCATTTATGAGAATATTATTAATATAAACCAATATAAACATGTCTGAAAGTTCATCATATAGTTCTGAAGAGAGCTATGGCTGGATTAGTTGGTTCTGCGGGCTCGAGGATCACCAGTTCTTCTGCAAGGTCGATGAGGAGTACATCCGCGATAGCTTTAACATGTACGGGCTCAAACAGCTCTTCGATCATTACAAGTATCTTGCGCCTAATCAAGTGATGCTCTAGAAATGATTCTAAGGCCTTAAGCTCCAGAAGATGAAGAGCTGGAGGACTAGAGGTACTTGGATTAGCAATTAGATATCTGTCTATCTATCAATAAGCCACTGATATTTACGGACTTATTCATGCGAGATACATCGTCACCCCGAAAGGATTAGCGGTTATGAGAGATAAATTTATAAAGGCAGCGTTTGGTGTGTGCCCTCGAGTTTTGTGCGAGAGACAGCATGTGTTGCCTATTGGAATGAGCGAGTAGATCCGTACATCAAGGGTCAAAATATATTGCCCTCAATGTCAAGAGGTGTACGTTCCCAAGAAAAAGTGTCACGACATCGACGGAGCCTATTTCGGATGTTCGTTTGCGAATATTCTGCTGATGGTAGACCATAAAATTATTTAGGTGTATCCAGATCTCGTTCCAAAGGCAATAACCTGCAGTTAGTATGTTCCAAAAGTTTATGGTTTTAAAGTATACGGCAGGAAGGGGTCAAAGTACCAGTAAACTCAAGAAAAGAAGGAGGTTACGTATTATACTCCCGATGAGCTGAAAAAAATAAAATCTCGGAATAACAAAGACAAGAGGAACGATGATCGGTGAATAGACTAACTCTTATGATTTGCATTCGTGCTACTTATCATTTACATTGGTCTTGTTTGAGAATGTGGGAGGGGATAGTTACTTGCAATCTGAACCATAGAGCAAAATGGGTAAATAATATTAGTAGTAGTAGTTTTATTCAATTTAACAATTTTATAGACAATGTAAGAGGAAGTCAGACATAGCTTCGAAGGAGGGAAACCTCCCTCACTCATTTTCTCTCTCATGATCTTGACTAATGTCCTGATCAATCTAGATCACGGAATACTTCCGGCTTGCACCACTTAGTTGCAGCAAGCCTTCGATATGGATTAGGCTGAACTCGGTGTCTTGGGTAGTATTGTGTACCTGGGCATTTCACTAATGGGAATGTTTGCAGGCAGACTCTATCAGCACTTTAATTCTAAAGTTTTGACTGTCATTTCACTGGTGCTGCTATAGATCTCCTTACTGCTTTTTGTACTGAGTAGGCATAAACTTACAGCTTACTTAAGCAGATTTGCCACAGGCGTATGCCAAGTATTTTTGTTAGTGTACTACCCCATCTGGATCGACAAGTTCGGAGGCAAGAATAAAACAATGTGGTTAACCCTCTTGCAGATCTGCGTTCCTGTAGGGATTTTTATGGGCTATGGAATGACTGCAGTCATAATTTCAACAGGAAATGAGTATGTCCTGTCGTTCTACATACAAATTGGACTGGTCGCCTGCTTTGTTTTGGCTTTTATCTTCCTCTCCAACAAAAAATTGGACAGCAGGAGGAGATTAAGCGAGGACATGATCGACACTTTGGTGGAAGGTCGCCAATCGATGCTTACAAATGCTCCTTCAGAACTGGAACAACAATAAAATAGAGACAAATATAAGGTGTTTTTTATGTTGCGAAAGCTAGTAAAGTCAAAGATGTACTTGGTGGGAACATTCACGATGGCAGTAATCCTCTATGTCTCGACTGGAATACAGTTTTGGCTGACAAAATATTTCGTTGACGTCCTGCATTTTGAGGAAAGTACTGTTTTCATCGCCTACGCCATTGTTTCCGTAACTGGACCAACCTCTGGAGCAGCCTTTGGTATTTGTATACTTATACAGGTGGGATAGTCATCAGTAAAATTGGAGGCTATGAGCATCCTCATACTGTTTTCTATGTCTTTGCTTTCTCAGTTATTGGAATAGGGTCAGCGATCATTATCCCCTTTGTTTAAAATTTTTATGTGCTCTGTGTGTTACTATGGATCGTGTTATTCTTTGGAGGAGCCATGATGCCTGGCCTGACAGGGTTAATGATGTCTTCAGTCTCACCTTATCTGAGGGCCTTTGGAAATTCAACAGGGGAAATAATAAAAAATTTATTTGGATATTTACCTTCTCCCTTCGTCTATGGATTGTTCAATACTCTAATCAATGACAGGGCAGGCATAAAGTTTTTAATGTTTTGGGGGTTGTGGGCTCCCATTTTACTAGGTTTTGGCAGCTGGCATAAATATCATCAGCTGAAAAGACAGAGATAAATTCGGCACCCACAAATCAATGAGGTATCGGCCGAGCCTGAAGCAGTAGTTTACAGCGATGCGGAAGATGAGTAAGACCTTTAAATTGAAGTAATTGTAATTGTTAAGTAGTAAGGAAAAACCCTTGTATCTGCCGAAAGAAAACTCCCTGCATCTGCCGAAGGAAAACCCCCTGCATCCGGCTAAAGTTAGACGGAGCCAAGCAACGAATAGAAGGAGATAATTTAAATAGCAACACACATTTCCTGATATTCTTATCCTTGAAAACTGTATATTTAATTGGCTAAAGTTAATGAACCTTTAGCTTATTCTTTAATTATATTTTAATGGCGATAAGCACCGTATTGCCCCTACAACTTCGGTCTCTGAAACAATAAGTTGAACTCTGTGCAGGAAAAGAGCAGAAGGAGTCAGGCAACTACTTCTGTCTCGAAGAGTGATTGTAATATATATTTATTCGCAGGCTTAAAGAGATAATTAACAATAGAACAGAACAGATCAACATCACTGCGGGTGGAAATTATTTTACCTTTTCTCTTTGATCATCTCATTCAGAAGACGCGAGAATTTAGGAAAATTGATCGATAGGCCACGGTCTGTCGAACTTTATTGGACTGACAGCATAACTGGCGTCTTGCAAAGCCGACTCCCTTTTCTATTGCAGATCATCCGTCTTTTAGCCTACAAAAGACTGAACTCGCTCTAATCCTCTACTGATTAGTAGCTAACCGCTTTTTTCTCAAGGCAAGACCTGAGTTTGAATCGATCTTCCTTTTGACTGGAATTTTGATTTGGTAGTACGGAGAGGTTGATAAATTCCTTTTCATTAAAAGCAGTGTCAAAGTAATTTTCTGTTTATTATTAGATTCTTTGCTTGAAATTGGATTATACTGGTAGGGTGTGCAGGTGATTAAAGTTGGTATTTCGATACTAATTGACAGAGTTTTTCTTAATGAAGATAGTGGGCATGGATTATTGTTGTTGACTGCGGGAAGTGTTGTATTGGATAGTGGCTGTCTTGACGTTTGCATATCTGGCTGCCATAGAATTTTGAACTTAGGATAGAAGAGTACTCGATTGCTGCTGGATGTTATGTTTATCATTGGGACGCCCCTACTTGCTGAGACGTTGGCAGGGACGAGAGTAGCCTCGAGAGAAAGTGCGAAATAGGTTTTTGTGTTATATTCTGCGAAAGAGTTGGTTTTTTTATAGCATTTCGATGGTGATCAAGAATAAAATGGGCTTGTATGAAAAGGAATATTATTGCTAGGGGAATTAACTATAAATACCCATAATATTGCTTTTATTTCGCAGGCCAACTTTAAATTGTAATCGAAGATAACTGCTCAATGCTTGCAGGATTTAACATATTTATACTATAATTTGCGTCTTTGAACTGAGTGTTTATATGAAGGAAGACAAATACGAAGAGGAGAATGCATAGCTCAGACTGATGTTTTTGGAAAGGCAAAAACGGCTTGCTGCTTGTTAGACCACTTAAATTCTAGATCCAGACACCTGTAAAAGCAAGCAGATTGTTAATCTTTCAGAGCAAAGTCAACAGAGCCATAACCACAATACAATTAGACTTAATGCCATCATCTATGATAAAAGACCCACCCATTTAAAGAGAAGTAAAATTACGCTTTCTTCTCTCCTGCATGAAGACGTCGACATCTTCCATCGATAACCATACAGCGCGAACGTATAATCACTGATGATCGCCACCTATGGATTTTAGACTGAAGTATTTTTGCCTATTTTGACAAAGGGGCTTCCAATGTTTATCTTTAATCGTGACTTAGAAGAAAAAACTGGAGATATAATTCGAGGATACTCTGGTTTTTAGAATTTAGTTGTCATCTCACCCCCAAAAAACAATACGGGATATGGAGTTTTTCACACCAAGCTTTGGCTAGTTAAATTTAAGACTTTCTTGAGAGTTATTGTGGGCACTGGCAACAATCATTACATGGATTGGACTGTTTGGCAAAATGCTTATTGGTATCATGACTGTCCCTTAAATCAAGAGAAAGGAGCGTCTAAATAATTAACAACTGACCCTAAGATTACTAATTAAGGCGGATGGGGGTAGGTTAAAGATTTCGACTACTAAAAAGATTTCATGAGCACGCTAAAGCGAGTTATTGCTGAAATGAACCCTAAAAATTTCAACATTTTGCAAGAAATGAAGTTAGATCTGGATAAGTACTCCTTTGCTGGAATCGAAGTCATCCTTATTCCTTCCTTCCCTGGTAGATTTAAAGGAGAAGAAATGTAGAAGGTTGGCCTGGCTAAGGTCCGAAAAATAATGAGACATCATAAGAAGCGTTTGAGTCAAGCCAGAGTGACTTGTAACTGCACGAGTCTCGGAAAAGTAGATTAAAAAATGATTCGAGAGGTTTACTTTGCGTTTAATCCTTGGGTGCAACAATTCAATATTAAAAATTTTCAGTTAGTCTATCCCACTGAAGAGTACATCAGAACTCAAACATGCGGAGAGGCAGGAGTGTTGTTCCTCACCAAATAAAACTATGACAAGTGTGAACTCAAAAAAGATATTTTTTATAGATATGAGGAGTCACCTTAAAATGGAGTCTCTGGAGGGATTCCGCATCTCAAGACAATCATTATCGAAGAGGAGGGCTAGGAAGAGAAATGCGTTTTTTATTTGGGAAGCCACAACTTAACTCGGGCTGCTTGGGGGTCCTACTAAAAAAGTACAATTGTTTGAATACAGATGAAACTCAAATAAATTGTAGCAATTCAGAGCTTGGCTTACTGTTTCTTAATTACAGGAAGGCAGAACTCAAATACTGGTTGCCTTACAAATGGCCTGCCAACAAATACAGCAAAGAGGATATTCCTTTCATTCGTCCGTTCAATCAATGATGGTATATCATAACTTGTTAATTATCATATTTCAAAGTAAAATATATGGGGTTGGGGTTGGGGTTGGGGTTGGGGGTTGGGGTTGGGGTTGGGGTTGGGGTTGGGGTTGGGGTTGGGGTTGGGGTTGGG
>Ga0302185_10001183_pt1 | contig 18619 bp, 17 predicted proteins | sample II_Bog_E1_1_FD_200231 | JGI IMG/M metagenome (GOLD analysis project Ga0302185, IMG submission 200231) | Peat permafrost microbial communities from Stordalen Mire near Abisko, Sweden - II_Bog_E1_2 | ecosystem: Environmental > Terrestrial > Soil > Wetlands > Peat | place: Sweden: Abisko... | reverse complement strand
CATCGTGGGCAGAAATTTCCAGTTTTATCTTGAATAACTATGGGTAAAATATACCGAGCGAAGTGTGCTGCGAAAGATATGAAAGATTCTTAAAGTATGTGGAACCCTCGTCAGATATGAGTATACTATTCCCGTCTCAGAGTCAGTCTGACTTTACCCAAATCAAACACCTCGGAAAAATCCCATAGAATTTCATATTCGGGTATCGGTAACTGAAGCAAAAGATAGATAATGATTCATCAGCCTTAAGCTTTGCTTCGATCATTCGATACTAAAAAAAGATTATTTGCAAGTTATTGTTCCCTTCGAGGCAACTAAAAAATAAGCTGATATTTAGGCCGTCGAAGGGCAAAAACTTAATCCCCGAAAAGGAACAGCAGTAATTGGTTGACCACATTTACTCGGAAGTAAAGAGCAGAAGTTCGACCGAAGGAATATTAACAGAGGAGATAGTCAACCAAAAGATCGAGCAGATCCTTTTCGAAATCGTAGAAAAACTAAACAAAGCTAATTGCAAAACTGACGAGGCGAAGATCCAATGGACTGATCCGATGGAAGTGATCAGACTCTTTTAAAGCTATCACCTGCTCGACGAAAGACGCTAAGTTCTTGACATTTATCATCGGGATGAGAACTTAAGCGAGGAAAGCTCAGCCAGAGTTGCTATTATCTTGGATCAGATGTTCTTGCTCTATGGATCCCATTCTATTAAGATAGAGGAAGAATAATATAAGGAATCCCTAGATTCCTTCTATGTCCAGACTCTTGGAGAACAGCCCACCAGCAAAGTTAATAGCCAGCTAGATCCAATCAAAAAAGACCCTCCTAAATAGAGGGACGGCCCTTAGTCTGAAAATTGTATTAAAAATGGGCAGACGTCCTAGATGACTGAAATCAAACAGTCACTAAAACCAACAATGCACCTATCTTTCATTGAAGCACCGGTGATTTAATCAGGAGAGAAAGAGCAGTCAAAAACCGTTTAAAACTGGTAAATCAATAGTGGCATAAATATAAAATACGCTCCAGCTGAAAAAGGAATTAACGAAGTCGAGGTACCCGAAGTCAAAGTAGAAGAGATAAAGTTGGAAGAGGTGAAAACCGAGTGCAAAATTTAAGAAACTGGTACTTGTTTGCCATAAAAAAAAATGACTTGGAGAAAGAGGCGACCATTATCAAAATAAATCGGTAAGGTATGGATTGTAATCAAAGATTGATTTTAAGTGACTACTTTTTATTCATCTTTCAGGAATTAATTAATAACTTGAGTGGAAATAGTTTATAAGATTATTAACACTAAATCAAAGATATCTAAATCGAAAAGACTAAGATCAGAGAGTATCTGAAAATCCTTTCGCTCAAACTTAGAATTAAAGCACTATCAATTTTAATAATAAAATTTAACGTTGCAATTATGAGATAGCAAAAAGTATGGTTTGGATAAATGATGGTGGCATAAATAATCAGGCGCAGATTTGCCCTTGAGGCGCTCCCCACCAACAACTAAGGCAATTTCCGGAAACAAAGTCGTAAGTAGCGCAGTTGCTGTTCGCAGGGAGAAGTTGACATCTGGCACCTGCAACTCCTGCGAAATAGTAGCCAAGGTAGCATGAGGTGCACACCTCACTAGAGCTATAACTAGCACACAAGGGGTCTTGGAGGACACATGGTCCACCAGCAACTCCTGCCTGATAATATCCAGGATAGCATTCAGTGCAAAGTTCAGTAGTGTTGGAGACTGCGCTGCAGTAGGGATCAGTGAGAGAGACTTGAGCGGATGCAATGGTCAAGAGAACCACAAGGAGTAACAGAGTTGTTGTCATTGTCTTCATTTCGAATAATTATATCTTCTATGATATCGGTCGCTATTTATAGTGGTATTCTGCTACCATCTGCGGTTAGGGATTTTGTGGCGATATTATGGATGAGTTCCTGACAGATTCATATCTCAGTAAGTCCTTAGTATCCGGCTAACACATTATTTTGTAAATGGTTTTTATAACATTTCGGACCCTTTCACTTGCCTTTGGCTCGTAAGGATAGGAAAAATTACCAAAACGAAATTCTTAATTTTGGTTAGTTTCTAATTAAAACCATTTCTTTGCAGGCAAATGCTGTCTTATATTGATTCCGTCATGAGAATTGATTTAGTTTTTTCCTTCTATTTTACATATTTCTTCTTATGAAAAATATTAATCACATTGGATCACTGCCCACTCATCCGATAGGAATGGGAAAGTTCAACGTATTTCTGCGTGGCTTGGATGCCATCTCTTTTGCTAATTCGGATTTTTGATTCATGCTCCTTTGAAATTACTGTTTATCGGAGACTTTGCCATTTTTGGTTAGTGCTTGAGTTCATTGTTATTTCTGCCAGTTAGCAAGTCATATCTTCTATTTTGATGATTTTTTGAATTATTTTGTTTTTTCTCTTATAAAATAATTCATACTTAAATCAAATAATTAAAAAAGCTTTATTATTATGCTTGCAACAATATTCAAGTTACTCAAATTCAATCATATTAAATTTTATGCTAAAGATCTATCAAATAGGCTCGATTTTGATGTCTAGGTGTGGAGGAAATTTAACTGTTGTTATAGGCTCTTTTGTCACTCGAGCAAGGATAATTGTTTCTTATCCAGGATTCACCTTCAGAATTTGTCCTTGGCCCTTACCTTTAAAGGATTTTTTGAGTTTGAAGTTCATCCTCGTGAACTCGCTGAATCATCATACAATTACTCTTCGTCAAATGTGATAATAAATGCACTTTCGCTGTCTTTTTAATTTCCCAAGGCCAGATAAGCATACCCTCCTTGCTGGAAGAGCAGTTTCCATGAAATCCACATTTTATTATCATTATAAAAACTCTTTTTATTTTGCCTTCCTTGGAGAAGGAAGGTATCTTTTAATAAATCAGGATACTTCTCTTTTCGGACGGGCTGCAGTTTTGAATAATTTTAGGAATACAAACTGAGGGTTGTCGTGATTGGTATTTTTCCACTCAAAGTAGAATCAATTTTGGCATAAACTAGATATTCTCCAGGAATTAGTTTTTCAGTAAGAACTGTATTTAGCTCGGAATATTTCATTATTCCATTCACAAATGAGAAAGTGTCTTTTTGCTGCTTGTTTTACGCCTTTTCGTGTTTAATCAGCAGGATGGTTGATCGACAGATTTATTTATCCTTTTCTTGTCCATTTTAGTTAATAGAATGATTATAGATAGGAGACTGATTCAGCTCAAGAGTATAAATACCCTCTTTGATGATGCTTATTTCAAAAATACTTGCATTCTTTTTATTGACGTAGATCTCTTAGGAAAAGAATTTACCGCTGCCACTAAGATTACAATAGTGAATTTGATTGAAGTAACTCACAAAATCGTTGAAGGTCATGGTAAAAATACCGTAGTCAGCCATTGTTGGCTGTAATAGTTTTTGTTTCTCCCCATCGTTAACAATATTATTCCAAAATGTTTCATCATGTAGATTTGCTGTGCCTTTCCAAATCATTTCTTGCCAAGGATTCCTCAATCGCACAACCTAGAAATGATGTTCATCATTAGTGGTGAGAGTTGCCGCGGATATCTGCATAGTATGTTTAGTACCACAGTATATGTATGGGAGGGAGTTAAGCCCACTTCAGCAGGGATTTATTACTTGGTAGTGGTACAGAAGGGATAGTGATTTTGTGTATATTAATTTATCAGGTGCCATATTTTTTGTTTTTCCTCAGGACGATCGGTAAACACTAGTGATTCAGAAGGGGCATAGGTCACTGCTTTGAAAATTTCACTGGGTGTGCCTTCTAAATAATTAAATGTTTACAGATAATATTAGCATAGCCTCCATGAATCTTGGCAAGAGCTTTCTCAAGAATCAACACCCAAAACTCTCCTGTTTTGTTGGGTTGACAAAAAATAGGAGCACCAAACTGATTGATGGGGATGTTGTCGTCGACCACTATTTCTTCAACTAGCCCGTCAACTCTGAGAGCTACTTTGTAGATTCCCTATTAGTTATATGATTGTCCATGAAAGATATTTTATATTATCTTTGGATCTTCAGCAAGGGCCGCTATTGAGGATAAAAAATAGCAATCTCCCACGTTTACGTTGATTACGTCTCTAGGTTAGATTTTACCATCGAAAAGAGTGGGCTTTTTGATGAGTTAAGAAATTCTCTTCCATGATGGTTGAGCTTCTTCAAATCCAGGAAGATGTCCAAGGCTGGAGTTATTGGGAGGAAACTCATAGTCAGTAAACTTTTATTTTTTTTCCATAGTTTGTCGATGCGCTTCCTGGAAAGAAGATCTTTTAACTTTGATAATTTTGGTATTGTGATCTTGCAGAAGGGATGGATCAACATCTTCCACTTTCGAGTAGTATTAAACGACTTTATTGTTGTGTTAATCCTTCTTCTCGACCTGGTAGCAGATAGGGGATTCGTCACTCTTACAGCAACAGAACATCTAAATTGTATCTAATAATCAATTGTATTACTGCATAACAAATTGATATAAATAATGTTACGGGCTTACGTCATTTCTTATTGGCAACTATCTATTCAAATCTTATTGAGAATTATCGAATCACATTAAAAATATGAATCGTTTGCTGGACTTGCAAAAACAGCTCATTTCTTAGAATTAAGTAAGCTTTTCAGATTACCGCAAAAGATCAACTATTGACAAGGATTAATTTAACAGAATTGTCTATGGACCCAACTACATGGAAAGAATGAGAGCTTTAGATATTGTGTCTCAAAATCCAGGATAGTTTTAGCATTATCATCTTACAGAGAGTGACAGAGCATCTCAAAGATAAAAGACTACCAAGCAGGCTTTCTTTGTGAAAAAATATATCAACATATCTGACCGCTAAACCATAAAAAATAACCCTAATAAATTTACTCTATTTGGGAATGGACTCACTTTCTACGACTTAAATTTGACCACAAAAGTAGGAGTACACTACTCTCTTTATATAAAGACCATTTAAAGATTGGGTACAATCAAGCATTAAATTTTCTATTAAAACGCCTGCAAATTTAGAGATATTGGCTGCTTTGGTCTCACTGAACTTATGCATGGCTCTAATGTCAAGGGGATACTCACTGAAGCCCACTATGATCATAAAACAAGAGAAATTATCATTCATTCTCCTTCCAGAGAAGCCATGAAATTTTGGATAGGAGGATCGGCAAAGACATCAAATATGAGCATAATTTGGGCTCAACTTTATATTTAAAATGTTTGCCATGGAGTTCATGCTTTTATAGTGCCTTTGAGAGATTCTAAGACACACAAAGTATTACCTGGAATAATAATCGGTGACTGTGGGCCTAAATTTGGCCTAAATGCAATCGATAATGGATTTATTATGTTTAATTAATTTAGGATTCCTGTGGATAATCTGCTTGATAAGGTATCAGGCATTAATTAAAAGGGGGAATTCTTTAGCACAGTGTAAGGAGAAAATAAACGCTTTGGAATGACTTTAGCAGCTCTTTCTGAAGGAAGGCTTTACATGTGCTGTCATAGCACTAGTTTAGGATTATCTGCTCTCGCCATTGCCTTACGCTATACCTTTGTTCGAAGACAGTTTGCCAAAAAAGCTGGATAAAAGTAAACTCTATTGATCTAATATCCGCTCACCAAGAGACGAATGATACCTCTTCTCGCTCAAGAGATAATATATATGACAGTAACCATGAAAACCTTCTTTGAAGCTGAGAACAACCAATAAAAAAATATCCTAAGCCCAACCAACCCTCTCTTGCAATAAATTCATGCGATTTCTTCCGTCTTAAAATCAAAAACAGCATGGGTGGCAACAGAAACGATCCGTTAATGCCGCCAGATGATGGGAGGACATGGATTTTCCGCCTACAGCAAAATGGGTGTACTTTACAGCAACAATGACGTTAACAATACTTGGTAGGGTTAAAATCATGTGCTCATCCAACAAACTACTAAATATGTGCTTTAGAATTTTCAAAAAAGTCTCAAGGGCAAGCCTATCAAATCACCCACTTTAAAGTTTCTTGAAGAGGTATTTATTGAGCTAATTAGTCCTCCGCCTTATAGTCATTGGAAATTGATAAGTCATTTCCTCATACTTTTAATAGTATTTTAAATTTTCTCAAGAAAAAAATTTGGACAAAGGTTCAGGAGATGGGAGTAAAAATGATGAACTTGAAGTAGCAGCAGATACCCTCCACCGATATCTGGAATAGCACTCAGGTTTTTATGGGTCAAATAATTGCGATTAGCACAGGTGACCTCTATATCCTAAATTCATGTCTTTAGCGTCTTGAGCAAATCAAAGATTCTAACACTAAAAAAGTATTCTAAAATATTCTTCATCTGTGGACATTGCTTGTGATTCGCAATGATGACCTCATTGGTGAGGAGCATCACGGATAAATCGAAAACATCATAATGGAGTATTGCGAGCTGTTGACACCTTAAATTTTGGGGCTGCTTGAAGTGGTGGCAGCTGGAGAAAAGGTATTGGGCTCTCCCTTTGCCGACGAGAACGGAGAAGGATTTAACAAATATGTTAATTTTATTTTGGAGCAGCCTCGCAAAGAAAAAGCCAGTTATTGGAAGTTGGTGGCATCTCCTTGATTTACATCAGATATTGAAACATATTTAGGATTTGAGGCTGAAAAGGCAGAGTGTATTAGTGAAACAGAAGTGGCCGAGTGGTCTAAGGCGGTAGATTTAGGCTCTATTCCGAAAGGGCGTGGGTTCAAACCCCACCTTCTGTATTTTTTTTATAGTATAAAAATAGTGAATCCCTTCATGGATCAATGAAGATAGTTAAGAAAAGGAAGCATTAGTAAAATCATTATTTGCCCTTGACCCTTTGCACACAACTTTTCATTTGCTTTTTCATTTTTTTTACTTCCTCAAGGTGGATTGATTCGTAATTCTAGTCGAACTATTTCTCACGATTATCTCGCTACTATATTTTGGCCTTAATCAAAGAAATGAACTCTTTTTTTATTGTATCACGCATATCGTTCTAATTTACTTGCTATCGAGGGTTTACTTGGTTTTCATGATGAAGATTAGGCTCTCCTTCGGTTTAGTCCGGCGATTACAACTTTTTCTAGAGGGAACTCATATCTGGGATGGCTTTAAATTCCACACAGTTATTGATGTGCTCCTTCTCAACTCTGAACAAGTTCCAAATTCCACGACGGATGATTTCTATGCTACCAGTGACAAAGGTAAGTAAATTAGAATTTCCGAAGAGAAGTGCAATATCGGGTGAGAGAGTGAGCATCCAGCTCAATCGCATTATAAAATTAAGCCCTATCACTATGTAGTAATTGCGTTTGGGCTAGAAAGTGAGATATTTTCGTAGTAGAACATTTTTGCAGTTTGGTTACAGTAAATTCCAGTCATTCTTCAGATCCCAATAGTAAGAGTAAAAGGTCGATATCGCTGAAACCACCACCCATAGCCAGAGTAAGTTGGCATATCCTAAATTATAGACATAAGAAATTATGGAAGCCCCCAGCGAAAGTGTATACTTTATTGTGTTCGCAAAGTTCAGCGAGCAGAAATAGTTGCCTTGGCTGATTCCCAATCTAATGCATTGCATCATACGATAGGCGAGGGAGATTACTACAACTAAAGCTATCACCTAAAAAGTGGAATTATTTTTGCAAGGGTTAACACTTGGAATACTAAAATTCAATCGTGTGTAGTAGCACATAGTATAGGCTAAATCACGTAAGGGAGTTGCCATAGAAATCCATTGATCAGTCATCCATACAATCGAAAATTCGACTCCCATTATTGGGGAAATCAAACATCTAAACAGTAATTTTAAAGCGAAGAGTCGTCCTTAATAGTTGAAGATTGGTAATGGCAAGAAAAGATAGGTGAAGAGTCCAGCCCAAATGATACTGACCATGTATTAAGAGCCGAAAGCTGAAGTGTTGTGAATGATGCCTGTGATCATCATTAAATAGAATAGAAAAAGGGCTAGATATATACTGGTAAACAGACCTGCCAATTTGAATATTTCTGCTGAAGTAGAGTAGTGGTGATCATCGAACTTAAAGATCAAACGATGACTGATTTTATATTTTTAGAAACAATACAGATCGAAGCCCAATACCCAAATATAAAGGATAAAGATAGCTGTGCCTCGCCAAGTTGGAAAGTCACGGGAGAAAATTGATCCATTCTCAATGCTCTGGCCAGTATAGATGATAATGAAAATAATGGCGCCAAGCACAATGATACTGGCCCCAATACCCATTCCTAAGCAAAGATAGTCCACCTAGTTATTCTCCTCCTTATGGGCAGCAAGTCTTAAAAATTACCTTGCAACTTTACTTTCCAATTATTTGTTTTTTTCAACATAGAGATCTTCTATCTTGTTCATATACTCGAGCTCAATGCAAGCCACGCGAGTTATTTTATCATGAGAAGGTTGAGGTGTTTCTATCATCTTTTTCGCGTACTTTTTATGCTTTTTCAATATTTTTCGCTCTGCCTATAAATTTGCTTCTCTCATTTCTGAGAGATAGCTAATTTAAATATAAGCATATTATGTATAAGTCAAAAATAAAGGTAACTTCTATTAAGTAATCGGTCTGCTCTTCAGCCTTAGACAAATCTCGTATCTTTACTCAATTTGCATGACCTTCATTTGATAAAAAAGCTCCGTTATTTCAGTCTGAAAAAAGTAGGTGTGAAAGAACAGCTCATTAAAGACCACCAATTTTTACATGAGAGTTGTTTTAATGATGTTCAGTTCCATGATAACAGCGGGCAGAAGGTAGTATTATTCGAAATTAATATTAGCGATTGTGTCATGGTTGTTCAAGTCTTTTTATATCTCCTCGTTTAACGCCAACCCCTCAACAATTTACTTGATTACAGTGACAAAAATCTTGAGCACTTCGTAGTTTAAATAACACTCTTTCCACTCCGGAATAGTGATGTTACTTAAGGCCTCGCCAAATCTCATTCAAAGAATAGAGAAATTATAATACCGGGTGCTACTGATTTGTATAACCGTATCAAAAAAATACAAAGGAGGGTGATGCTATTTCTATCAAAATAATTTAGATTAATATCGAATAAATTAAGAGCAAAAAGTAATTATTATGCCCTTTTTATTTAAACATAATTTTCAAGCTCCAACAATATTATCAACATCCATATTAGAAGCTATAATAACAATATTCATTTCTCTTTTAATATTCATTTTATCATTATCAATCAATAAACCAATTTTAGTTTGATAAAATAAGTATATGCCTATTTAAATACTAGAAATGACTTGGTATCAATAAAGGAGTCATTTTCAGTTTGACCAAAAATGTTGTTCGCTTATAATTTCATGCAATACGACTAACCTTATATTAAAGTAATCATACAAACTTATAATATTATTATATCTAATAATCGTTTAAGATTATATGCTGATCAATAGGTATCATTTTTCTATAATAAAGAGCTCTTCGAGCACTTCCCGTCCCAACAGGTTAAAGATGGCGGTCATAATGGCCAGGAATTCAAATCCGCGATTTATTTGAGAATTGCCAATTTTATCCAACAGCGATGAGCTGGCTATTCTGTTAAAGCTCTTCCATCGGTCTAGCATCTGATTTCCAACAATCTCATCAATTACTGAGTCAATATCTCTCAAGCAATTGAGATAGTTTTTGGGGAATGTGCCCTCAGCAATCTTGACCTTAAGATAGTCGAGACTGGAACTGGGTGATTGTTGTATCTTTGAAATTTCTTCAATAATACTGAGCAATTTAACTTTGCTTTTACCCTTTTGAAGGATAACATTTTTTAGATAGGGAATAGCTATCATTTTGATTGAACTAACCAATAATTTGGGATCATTTACAAAGGCAGAAATGATATTGCTAAAGTCGGTTTCAATAAACTTGTAGAATGAGTCGTGCTCTTGATTGATCTATAGTAACTGTTTGATCATGGTAACTGATTAGGCAATGAAAAATAAGGATTTTTAATCTCTTTGCTCTTTAATGCTTTGATAAAGGTCTTTTACGATTAAATATGCTTCCTTATAGAATTTTGTGTTGATGTATCCCTTTGCGAGCATCAAACAGAGCTCTCCATAAACTTAATAGTCCGTCAAATTTTAAACCTTTGCAAGACCTTTTGCCCTAATTAAGAATTTAAGCCCATCTTCAGGTTTTCCATTAAAGTAATGTATCTTCCCAATCAGGAAGTAATCTCTCCACAGCCGTTCATTATCTCCTCCAAATAATGCTTGTTGCATTGCAAGGGAAGCGTTAGCATATTTAAGTGCATTGGAAAAGTTTGCCTGCACCTCACAGAAATACTCTGCTAAAATTCTATTGAGCTGAGTGAAAAGGGGATGTATTTATCCAAGCCACCGTCTTGCATGCTCCTCGATAAACCTTGCTGGGTGTTAAACTCTATCAAATCTGTTAGCTTTCAAATACCATTTAATTTGTGCAAGTTTGCTTTCATAAAGGAATTTGCTGGGAAGGAAAGAGGTTTAAATTTTATTGTAGAGTTAAAGGTTTTCATCAGGAGAAGTAAAGTTGACTAAAAATTCATTTATCCTTTGATGAATGGGGTGCTTCTTTAATAACTCAAGATAGGGAATTTTTGTGCTGGTTTATTTGATGAGGATTTAGCAAAGATTTTGAAATGAATCCAACGATTATTCCGCAATGTATTCATTGATTAGGGAGAGTGAGTCAGTAAAATCAAGGTTGTAGATAGTTGCTGAAAATTAAAATTGAATAAAATCGCCCTCTTAGAATGTGTTCGGTGATGAGAAAAGTCTTCTCTGGAAAATGCGGTCACTGAGGACAATTTTCAAATTCGACTGCACTGCTTGCAAGAAATAAGGAATATTTAAATCGCTGAAATCTTTATCCCATACGTTGGTATTAAAGAATTTCTGACTGTAAGAGTTGATATTTTTCCAAAATTTAAGAGTTGATTCAGTATTACCGAACAACACATTCAAGAAACTAATCACTCTTTTTCTTTACGCTTATATTTATCGATTAGAGGAAACTTTAGGCTTTTACATAGTAAATCTTTGAATATCTACTCGAAAGAAATTTTTCACGCATCGAGCAGCTATTTCGGAGCGAATGATTTTTTTAATCCAAGGTTGAGTGGTTAGACGGTAGATGAGACCGAGGTGGCGAATATTAAGGCCATAGAAGTGAATGATTTCTGAAAGTTCATGGGTGTTGGTGAAGTATTATTCTTAGTTTTCAATGGCTTTAACAAAAAATTTAATTTTTTAGTCAATAAATCTCAATACTTGTTAAAACTTAATTTGATTTTTCCTATCTCTAAAGACTATGCCATCAAATTCTTCATCTTGCATGAGTTAGAGTCGAAGGATGTTATGTTAATCTACGTTATAATTTGTACTTTCTGTTGGTAAAAATTCAGTTAATTTTTAGACAAAATACACTCTTTGATGCTGAGTATTGATTTTGGAGATGGGTGTTTTTCGATCATATGAAACAATCTTGCACTTATTTTCATTGAGAAGGACTTCTGCGCTAATTCTTGAAACCTCCTAAAATTATTTCCTATTTAAGATGTTAAGCAACTCCCGATTTTTATTGCGACCAGCTTCTGCAATTCTTGACCTTGCCATTCCCAAAAATCCTTTGTATTAATAGAGCATCATGAATGGAACTCTGAGAGGTCCCCCATTTTAAGTGGAGTTCAGCAAATATTCCATATTCTTAAACTAGACAGCCGCATTTTAATATCTAAGATGCTTTTACTAGTATTGGTCTTCAGAATAGAAATATATTTAAAGGTAAGTATCTTCCAGTAAATAGGAAGCGTATTATTTGGTGTATTCATACGCAGGGAATATTCTTGACTATTGCGAAATATGAAGCTCACCAATAATAACCTAAACGATCTTTTAGACGTAGTTGCGGAACTCAATTACTAATTCTCCTTCTTATTGACCTCCCAATAGTTACTAAATCCAATTTCTGCGTTGTCTGGAGATCTCATTTTTAATTTATTCCCTATTTGCAGATGAAAGAGAACTCATACTTTTGTTGAGCAAAAAGGAGCTATTAAGGTTACGATTGGTATCTTGGAGGATAAAACTTTACACTTTGGTCGCTTCAGGACCTTTAAAGGAAACTGTTGTCGGTCCATTTGATTTTTGAGGTTGGACATTTGATTGATTAGTATTTATGTTTGACGAAAAGATGCCGGAAGAGGGCACATTCGCATTTACATTAAGTCCTCCTTGACCTTGAAGACTACCATTAGCATTAAAATTAACATTAGCATTTACTTGAGGCAGATTGACATTAGCATTTAAAGAAGGTGCCTGGAAACTCGTATTGATATTAGGGCCTGATAGATTAACATTCGCATTCCCTTGAGGTAATTGTCCGCCTATATTTGAATTGATCTGAGGTCCACTAATATTTGCTTGTATTTGAGGCGGCTAAAAATTAAAGTTAGCATTGAGATTAGGGGGTTGTATTTTAGAATTGATCTGAGGTCCATTGATGTTTGCTTATATTTGAGGTGACTGAAAATTTAAGTTTGAATTTAGGCTAGGTAGTTGTATATTAGCATTAAAATTAGTACCTGGGGTTTGTCCACCAGTATTGGGCTTTGTTTAAGGGGTTCCAAAATTTAAGCTAGCATTTACATTAGGAGGTTGCAAATTAGCATTTATACCCATTCCTGACAAATTGAAATTAGAATTAATTTGAGGGGGTTCGATATTAGCATTAAAATTGAATCCGTTGCTGACTTAAGATTTTTTTTGAGGGGATTTGCGCTGATCCTTATCCAGGAAGATAGATTCCTCTTGATAATTATGAGTATTGAGATAATTATTGACTTCATTGGTGTTAGAAATTTGCTGCTGCAAAGATTTTGCTTGCTTAACTTTTAGGTAGTCTTCCCAATTTTTGAAGTGTCCTGCATTATATTCTGTAAAATCATGAATGGCTGCTTCAATTTTGTTTTTCCAATTTAAAGCGCACACTTTAGAAGGACAACTAAATTCCCATTTTCCTATTTTAGGATCAGAAAATTCAATAGTCAAAGTTTATTGATTGCATGAGGAAGTCTTGATTTGAGAGATCGTAAATTGTTGCTTAAATTTAGGGAGTTATGATGTGTCTTTAAAGGGCAGTTAAATGTTAGCAGGAAAGGTGCGAGCATATCCGATTGATTCAATGCCTATGAGGCACAGAAAGCGTTCGTTGCTCATAATAAAAGTTTGTTGTTTTTTCTTCATGATGGAAAAAGTCACTTCCTTTCCATTGAGGAACTGAGTGTAAGGGTTGTTCTTGATTAACTTTAGAATTTAGCTGCTTGTAGTTTATTGTTGTTGCGGTTGTGGTTGAGGTTGAGGCTGAGGTTGCTGCATGACTTTTATATCTTTTTTATTTAATGATAGTTGTAATAAACCACCATATATTTTAATGCCTAAAAAATTATCTGTAACTGATCAATAACCTTAATCGGCCAGTAAAATAATAAAAGAAAATTTAAAATATATTTATGATGAATTTCTTGAAGATAAGAGTATTTAATGAGGAGTTGCTAAATTATTGTTGTTTGACTTGTCCCATAAAAGAATGATTTATGGAGTGAAATGATAACAAATTAGTTATCACAAATAGATCATTACCTAAATAATAACATGGAGAGCCGCCATGATATTTAAATAATTTTTTTCAAATATTGAAGCGTATTTATTCTTTTTAAAAATATTCATTTTAAATATCAATAAAATAAATTCTTTAGTTTTAGAATGGCCCCTTATTTTATTTTAATTAGTTTCATTTATTTCAAGTCAACTTGAGAGGAAAAATTAGCAATTACATATCAAGGAATTAGACAATTTTGTAGCTCAATAAACTTATGATAATTTCACATTTTTATAAAAAAGAGATAAAGGAAAGGGTATGAATTAACAAAAAAATAAGTAAAAATAATTGATTTTCCTTTGTATTAATGAAGTAAGATATTTAACTTTATAAATGCAAAGATCATTTCATAATTAAGCGTTTATACCATTTTATTTATCTATTGTTCTAAATTGCAACTCGATAATTCAATATAACCCTCAGAATTGAATTTAATAATCAATCCCCTTAATATAAGTGATTTTTCGAATTATGATCAAAGTCTACTGAATATAAAAATAAAAAGAGGTGAAAGATTAACAGATAATCTTAATCAATCTTAATAGCACTATCTCGTTTAAAATCGTGATGGCAAACTCAACTCCTAAAATATAAGATCTCAGTATATCTAACTCATCTACCAAAATGATTTAATTAATCCAACTTTTAAAAATATCAATCATTACCAAAAATCTATTACAATATTTGAATATTTAAAGCGTTGGATTTTTTTGTCCCGCCCAAATCTAGTTTATATATTTTTTCAGGAATTTATGAGCAAGGAGAGACAGCTATTAACATTAGCTCAGCTGCGGAAAGAGTATGACAGGGACCGCTCGACTGGTAAGTAAAACCTTGACAAACATTACAGCACAATCGGTCTCGTCACAGATTGTTCCAACGTCTTTCGATATGAAACCAGTCGCGACTTTACTCAGAAGTTCAAGATCATTGACGCCTCAAATCATACTGAGCCCCTTCAGGTCTACATTTGGAGCAACCGAAAGGAAGATTTTCTGCTCAATGTTAAAGTTGGTGATATCCTTTTCATCAATAACTTTAAAGTGGACTTCTATAAAGAATCTCTTCAAGCAAAGAAGGCCTATAAGGTTGAGGACTCTTACTTTAGACTATTCAGTGGTAACACCGAAATTTCAAACTATAGTCCAATCGATAAAAAAGTCGGCCTCGATGATGAGGATGGTAAAATACTATCCGCCCTAAGTGAATTGAGAAAATTTTCAAAGACTTACTTCAAAGCTAACAGAGTTCCTGTCCTTTTTAAGCAAGAAACTGGAGGAAAAGAAAGCAAGGCAAAAGGAAACACCAAAATCGTCACTTCATCTGACTTTGATATTATTCTAAGAGTAATTGAAAGCTTAGAAGTGGTCAACCATTTCCGCATCAGACTCACCAATGAACGGGAATAATATCAGCTTAACTATCCTAGATACATTGAGCCAGGAATCTACAAGATTAGAAGCGTGGCTGAGGCTAAATGGGAAGAGAAATACTGCAGTCTGGCAGGAAATGACTACACTTATTTCTTATAAATTTCTAGCTGGATGAAATCATACGATAGCAAATAATGGGACAAGTTAGTGCCTGGATCTGAAGCCGGAAAGAAAAAAGTGATAAGAGCCAAAATTGAAACAAGAATCACTGGTGTCTCAAAAAAAGTAGAAAAAATAACCCTGAAGGAACTTATTGCCAAAGGTAGAGTTGTATTTAGTTAGATGAGCATACAGAAGATGTTATCGTAAGCTGCGAAGTCATGGACATTCTCACTCCTTTTTAGCAAGCACTTAAGAAATTCGATGCCGAGAACCATACTGAGAAAAGCTATCTTTCCGAAACAGGAGACTATGTTTATAGCATCCATCTTTTGCTCAGCGATTAGTCTCTCAATGGATAGGTGATGAATGCCTACATCTACACTTACGATGGCGAAGGTTTAGATTTTTTACCATAAATGCACCCTCAATCAATTTATGGCCGCAATACTTTGGATATGAAGGAGCGCTACGACGTTTTTGTGAACCGCCTGCTTGAAGAAAGTGACTTTAAAGAGACTCCCTTAGACATTGTGCTTTCTCCAATGTTCAACGGCAAGTAAACCATCTACAGAATTGTAAGCACCGAGCTCTTATTTTGATTGATGAATAACATCTTCTATAAAAGGATTTTGATAATAGATTATTGATGGATAAAGATTTATAATTTAAGTAATAATCATATAGTTGAGCCATTGATGTGGAAGATATTTGGCTATAAAAATAGCAATGCACAGGAAAATAAAGAAAATTCTGAAGAGGATGCCGAAAAAATAAAAGAATTGAGAAACCGCCTTGATCAGAAAATGAAAAAATTAACCAGACAGATCAAGGATTCAGAGGACATATTTGTCAAGGTTTACGAAGTCAATGCCAAAGAGTAGGCTCTAAGTCATACCTTCTTGGAGATGATGACAACTCTCGAGGGTTTAGTCAGCATCATCGAAGAACTTAAAAGATAATATGAGCAATCCCATGATCAACTCCTAGAATTCGAAAAGGTAAAGCAGATGCTGTCCAATCATCATAACATTGTCAACTCAATTCAAGATAACTACAACGAACAAATTAAACATTTATACGAGGAGAAAAATAAAACTTTAGAAGAATTGCAGAGGGCAATATCTGTTCTTGCCAATGATAAATAATAGCTAATAAATAAAGTCGAGGAGAAGTCAAAGATTATTGAAACTTATCAATTGGACATCGTGGCTCTAGAGCTTTAAAATAAAAATTTACGTCTGTAGAATACCAAAATATTGCAATAAAAAGAGTAAATCTATGAAAAATATTTACGATGCATGTAGGGAAACACTGGTGCATAAAGCAAAAAGATGATTAATTTCGATTGCATAAAACTATAGTATATCTTCTATTACGTTCGCTTACGGGAAAAAATAATTAACTTTTTGGATATCAAAGATTTCATCAACCTGAAAACAGTCAGTAAATTTTATCGATACACGCTTGAGAAGGAATCATCTAAATATATCTGCCTGAGTCTTCGAAACCAGTATAAGCGTAACTAAGGATAAGGGTTAAAGAATCTTAAGTACTATGAAAAAATCTATGAATTGTTTCCAAATGAGAATATTAAAATGAATGCTTTTAAATACTTATATTTTAAGATTAAACCCGCTAGTTATATACTTTCTTATCTGCAGGAAGATCCAGAAGTAGAACATACAAAGGTAGAGGTGGAGCCAAAGGATAAAAGCAAGTTTAATTGGAGACAAATTTTCACTTCAGATAAGAATAAAACTGATAAAAAGGAGGAGGGACAAAAGTTCACTATAGCTCAACTTAAAAATGAAGAAGACTATAAAAAAATTGAAAATAAAATTGAAACAACTTTCAAAAATATTCTCAGTGTCCACATGCCCGAAGACTTAAGATATTTTTCTTAGACTATGGAGAAGCAGCTTCAGTAACTCAAATCAAATCTTATTTTATCAAGACATAAGGCTAGTCAAACTTAGTGGACTGCCCAACTGCACTGCCTCAGTAAATTCATGTACATGGAGATTAACTAGCTCTATAATCTTTTGCATGTAATCTTCGGAGAATTAATCACCAAAAATAGAGATTTGATAAATTTAGGATAAAACTATTAATATTTAAGATAGAACTAAGGAGTGTTGAGGACTTTAATCGAAACCATCTCTCATGATAAGTCCAATTTGTAAAAGAAATGTATCCTGATGTAAAATGATGTTGTGAAAATGAATCTATAAAAGGAAGTCGTTTTAAATAAGTACGATCAAATCTTGAGTGATCATCAGCAAATCATGCAGAGGTATGAAGCACTTACTCAAGAGTATACTCAAACCAAAAAAACCTTAGAAAAATATCAATAGGACAAAAAATATTTTGAGCAAAATTTTTAAAAAATCAGAGAAGAGCTGTAGATGTTGAACCATGTCCCTACCAAGAGCAGAAGGAATTCAATGGAGAGTTCTATTTCCTAGTAGCAGAAGTTGGAGTGATAAAGGCTTGTTCGCAGATGGTGATTTGAATATCAATATGAATTGTTTTGTAATTATCAGTATAAATAATATGGACCTTTAAATTAGTAAGAACTTACTTTTGTTCAAGCGGGAATCGGGACTCTCGACCAAAAGTAAAGAGATGGCCACCACCCAGAATGATTCTAATGCCTTGTAGATAGAATTTCGCTTTTCGGGAGCCAGTCAGGATGATATGCTGCCATCGAAAAGCTATAAATTGAGACAATTACACACTAAAATGGGAGTCATTGAAAATGGTAGGAAATAACTTGAGGCCAAATTTACAAGAGTGATATAAAATCTACTGAAAGAAATCACTCAAAAAGACTAGATGAATACTTTATTGGAACGTGATATTGTTGAGATGAGAAGTGAACTGGAAGAAAGTAAAAACGATTTCAATATCATTGTGAATTATCTGAGAAAGAAAGACCTGAAAAAGTCATAAAATTATCCTCGGAAAAATGTACTTAACTCGTGCAAAATTAGTGGGATCAACAACAAATCTAATTCTACGAACAAAAATGTGGCCAATATATGTGGAAAGGAGATAAAGGGAGAGATGAAAAACATGTTGCCGAGGGTTCTGTTGCAGAAAAAATGAGCTAGGATAAGAGAGCGATTATTCTTAATCGTTATCATGGTTATTTTAACTATTTTACCTATTCTTATAATATTCAGCGACCAATAAAAATCAAAATTTATTAATTTTATCCACATTGCAATAGAAAGGACATTTGCACAGGCAAAGTCTTGTGATTAACTTACCATAAGAAGATCAATTAAAAATATTTGCAATCGCTGCAATAAAATAAAATTCAGTAAAAAATTAATATTAAAATTATTACCTTTTTGATAAATTTTGATGTGAAC
>Ga0302185_10001181_pt1 | contig 18651 bp, 8 predicted proteins | sample II_Bog_E1_1_FD_200231 | JGI IMG/M metagenome (GOLD analysis project Ga0302185, IMG submission 200231) | Peat permafrost microbial communities from Stordalen Mire near Abisko, Sweden - II_Bog_E1_2 | ecosystem: Environmental > Terrestrial > Soil > Wetlands > Peat | place: Sweden: Abisko, Stordalen... | reverse complement strand
TAATTTGGTTAGCCAATTGGTTTGCAATAAGGATATTTTGTGAATTTGGATTTAACCCTTTAAAGCGATAATTCTTCGGCTTAGATGCTATGGTTGAAGATTAAATGGACTTGCAGTTGCCCATTGTCGTTGCTAACTATTATAAAAAATTATCTCTTTGTAAAATATACACAAAATATGCTTTTTTGATTACAAAAGATTATTCTTCATACTTGTCCCCTGGAAGAGAGTTCCTTTATATTTATCTTATAGCAGTGTATTATTGATATTATCCCAGTGCCTTGTATGGTTAATAGGAATTCATTTCTTGGGAATGCAAAAAAAGAAAAATTAGGGATAAAAATTATTAAAATGAATTATATAATCCCTCAATAACAAAAGCCATAACGCAAATCATTTTCCAATTTTCCGACCTCAATTTCGGTATTTAGTAATGGCTGTCTGTTCTCAATCTTTTGGTTTCTGTTTCGAAGGTTAATCATCATCAAAGCGACTTTATTAATAACGGCTTACTTGTGGAGAGTGTGGCTAATGAAGCCCAAATAGCTAATCCAATGACAAGCCCATGATTTTCAGTTGAAGAATTACCAACAGAGATTGTTGATGTAGCCACTGGACCAGCATAACAAAGCCCATCCACTTATATATAGTTGAATTGCATGCTGTACACTTAGATAATGAGCTGCATAACTCACAATAGTAAATATTTTCACCATTTTCAGTGAAAACAGTGCCATCGATCACCAGAGGCAGGGAAACTGAGTTTAATGAGGAGTGTTGAAATTTTCAGAAATATTGATTGATTGATTGATTGATTGAAGTGTCTATTTAAAGTTAAAAAATGTTTAACCCTGAGTTCTTTTATATCTATCTTATAGCATTGTATTATTAATATAATTTTGCAAAAAAGGATGTGAATATAAAGCCTTGCAATATAAATAGGAAATAGATCATTAATAGCTCAAATTATCCCATCGATTATTCCTTAATTTCTTTGTCTAAGTGGAAAGATATTGTGAGTCTTTAGATGCTATTTAAGCTCAAAATATTACTAATTCCTAAAACATTGTATTTTTATACAATCCTATATTCATATTTTGAAGTTAGTGAAATTGTCACTTTCATAAATTTATCTACATATCAATTAAATGCATCAATCACTCATGGCTTGGATCGATTCACAGCACTACTCATTTTATTTTTCATCTATTCGATTCTACGACGAATCTACTAAGCGCGCTCATCTTTTTGCAGATCTTTTTGAATTTATCTATCTCGAACCATAAAATTATTCTGATTATCCTGCTCTTTTGGCTCTGCTTACTGGAACTTCTGCTTTAACTTCTTAATTTTGTCCTGAATATTACAGTTGGCCTGTTCTATTATCTTTTCATCCTTTAATGGAGTCTTTTTGGACTGATTCACCTCATCAATGGAGCGAATCACCATCGAAATAAACTTTTGATCATAGTTCAATGAAGTGAAATATTCCAAAGGGCGGAATTAGGCATGCTGGGCTGTATATTTTTTAAGTTGAGTAATGCCAGCGTCATAAGATTTTGTTTTTGAGAGCAATTAGTTGATCTTCTTTAACTCTTAATTTTCTTTTTGCTTCGAACGACTTCGAATGTTTTTTTATGGAGGTCTAATATTGAGAAATGTGATGTAACTGGCAATACATTTATCCGGGTATTGAAACTACGCTTTGGCTTTATCATAATATTACCAGATTTCAGAGCCAACAGCTGTACACACTTGATCTATTATATTTTTGATTGAGTTTGCTACAACGTGGTCAGGTTTTAACCTTTGTCCACTTCCCTCTTTCGGCTTTATGTCCAATTTTTAGAGTTGAGTATCGAAGTGAATAGCATTCAGATAAGAGACTGCTCTTATTATGAATAATCTTGCAGCCTAAGGCTTTAATTGTTGAGTAAAATTAATAGATACTCTTCCAAAACATTTGACTATGAGACTGATGAGTTTGGGAGATGGGGAAGAGTGATTAATGTATTGATTGGTTAGTATCTTTAAGAAGACATTAACATTATCCTGAGAGTTGGCGTTCTATAGCAATCGAAGCATGACTCCATTAATGGCCTTGATAAAACTATCACTTTTAAATTAAATATTTCTTGAATGCAGTTATTCAAAGATAGAGGCTTTATTTTCGTCCTCATAAACCAGTTGATGCAGTGCAAACAATGTTCCTTCCTCGAGTAGTTCTCCGATGTTCTTGATAATAGAACTGCACTTGATACAATTTTGAAGCATTAAGATTTGAGCCATCACTCGGTCAGGAGCAATTTCTTTTCTAGATAAGAGGGATTTCTGTACACTTTTCAAAATTGATTCAAATATAGTTTTGGCATTTCCAGTCAGCTCTTTACTCATTTTATCACCAGATTCCGTAAACTTAGAATTAAAAAAATTAATAGCGACATCGTTTGGTGGAAATAATTGTGCTAAATGCTTACTTAAAGGACTAGATTGAGCAGAGGATGGATAAGGCAAATTAACACTTATAATTTCGTTTGTCGTCGATGAGTTGGAAGGCAGTGTCGGTTCAATATTTGAATATTGACTTCTAGCTTGACTATTTGAGGGAGAAGAAGGGGATAACAGCTGAAAACTAGAAATGGAAGGAGTTGTTGAAGGTTGAGGCAAAGTTAATTTACGAGTAGGTGGTGAAGATACGGCAACTGGATTTAACTCAGTCATTGTGTTAGAGGTCGGACGTCCTTTGGGTGGGAGTCTCTCGCTGTTTTTTTCTCTACTTTGATTTGGGCGAGAAGTTGTTGGATTTTTATAATTTTTAACTTGGGCAACATTAATTGGTTCCATATTAATGGCTGATTACTCTGGTTGCAATCTTTTAAATCCAAAATTATCAAGCACATTCTTTTGTAATTTTTTATACAGCATTTCCACAAATTCCTGATCTTATCTCAACTACTTGATTTTAGAGGTTTCCTAGAGAATATCAGAATAGCCCATATAATCCATTAGTTTGGTTTTTATCAATTTTTTCATTGTCTATTGGTAAAATAGACAGGATTAATTTTTTAAATGTTTATGAATTTGATTTAAGTTTAGGGCAAATTGCTTTAAAATCTTTTTGAGTACTCTTTAACCTGAGCTTAATGCTATCAGGCATGTTAAGATTAAGGGCAAGTTTTCACTCACTTTGCATCCACCCATCGAAGCAGATATTAAATACTCTCTCAGGATAGTTATTACCAATTCAATCTCGTTTTCACCCATTACAATTCCCTTCTTTTCGAGTATCGATAAGATGAGTGGCAACAATTATATAATAATCTGTAAGTCTGGATGCCCACCCCACAATCTTAGCAGCACGGTTTTAAATAACAAGTCATAAAGTTAACGAATTTGTGCTTGATTACTCACGTCTTTGCACAGTTTCATTAATTGAGTAAATCCTTCCAACACCCTTTTGTATTCTAAGGAAAACAAACTCTTTGCTATATCAGAACGCATTAAACGCTATATTGATTAACGAAGAGTTTACTCCTGTAATTACTTAATCTAATCAAAACGCCAGATATAAGTCGAATCAATTGACTGACGCTATACTCTCTCTTTTGTTAATATTTTTATATTTGCAAAGTTTTAATTGCCTTCCACCAAGGTTTTAGATTATCTTGGAAGATATGACATACTTGCTGTCGCATGTGAATCTTCGTCGTCACAGATTATGAAACTCTTTTGGGGATTACTTTTTTATAATGAGAGCTTTTTAGCGGAGAGAGGAGGCTGTTGCATGGAAATTCTAGATTTTGATCGAGAGGAAGAATTGAGGTTTTAAACTATTTTGTTTGTACTTGCTCCTTTTGGAGTACGACAGCTTATAGTGCTATTCTTATCGAATTTATCAAAAAATAAATTGAGGTCTTTTGCCACTGCTGCCTTTTGGTCATTTGCGATGGATCTAAAAACTTATAATCCCAATTGCTTATATACTTTCTAAAAGAGTTTTTCTGCCACTGACCTAATTTATTTATTTTTATCGTATAAGCAACTGACTAGTCCTTTAGGATAATCCTTAACATCAGCCTTTAAAAATCCTTCTTAATTGATTAAAATTAAGTTAATCACTTCGAGTCGATTGTCTCTATCTCCTTCAAGATAGGGTCCCAAAAGCGTTAATATATAATCTTTACCGATAGTTTCAGCTATTTTATTTAAAGTCAAATGAATCTGTTTCTTATTTTGTTCATTTTTATCATTAAGGCCCTAGATTAAAACAGTTATGAAAGGTCGAAGATGACTCTTAGCTTCTTTTTCCGAGAGTGAGCAGAAAATAAGTGCGGTTAAATGCACGAATATTTTAATGAGCTGCTTGTTCGAATCATTTATATGAGCCTTTACAGTTGCTAGCAAATCAGAAAGATTGCCAAAGTTGACCTTACCTCCCTGCTCTATGAGTTTGGTTAAGGATTAAGCTGCTAATTTGCGATTCTGCCAATTTGCATTATCATTCATTTTAGGTATTAACTGCTGAACTTGAGCTGATAAATCACGAGTTTTACTTTCTGCCTTAAGTTCATTTTTTTAAGAATTTCTATATTATATGGCAGCGTCTCCCAATAATTAAATTTTTGGCTTCTTTTCATCTTCCGGCAAAAGTCTAACATTTTTGAACTCTGCCTACATTTATTTCGCAGTTGTTTAGTCAAGCATTGATTTTAATAAACTCCCTTTATAAGAATACAGACAATTCAGAAGCTGAATTGCATTTTTCCTGCACTCAAGCATTAAATTCGAGTAGGCCAATTGAGCATATTCCACCAACTATCTGAGAGGACAGGTTGCTATTGATATATTGAGTATAATTTGAACCAGAAGAGTACAAACATCTCCAATTAATTTTGGTTTTTTCCCTTCAGTACTGTTGGAATATTTTATGATATGGCCTATAATGTATCGTCCTGAGACTCTACTACAAATATTCGCAATGATATGATACAAAGGCTCTGAAAATTTAAAATCTCCGATTTTTTAAACGATGAAAGGAATAATCACATATAATTCCTCTTTTCCAATTTCAGTTTGACGCTCTTAGAGATATAAAATTAGATCTTTATTCATCATAACATTAACTTCCTTCCACTCTTTAAACACTCTCTTTAGCACCCTCAAAACAGCATTTAAATTTTAATAAGGGTTTTATCTCAAAAAATTTAATACATTTGATCGCTCTTTCGTTCCCAAGGCATTTATATTATTTATTTATCCTTCAGGAAAACCAAACCCTTTTAGTATTTGCAAGCTTTATTAATATGATGGCTATTCAAAACATAATAAAAATTTGTCTGATTAGCCAGCCCTCCCACTATCAATTCGATTGCTTGTTGAACTAGGGGATTTTTATATTTTTTTAACTTAAACTGAAATCTAATTTTTTTGCAATGTAATACTTTTTCTAGAATTTTAGGGAATTTTGGAATCTTTACTTTTGCTATGATTTCTTGAAGCCTCGGTGTTATCATTCCCTTTTATATCTGCAATTTTTGAGGCTAAAGTCTTATTTAATTTTGTTTTAATTGATGAGAAAAAGTCTTACCCTAAAACAAGTTCCATTTTTCCTAAATTTTTAGCCATTGACTCTCTAACCTCAGCCACACCATCCCCAATAAGTTTTTAAAAAATTGAAAAAAGTTGTTTAATTGCATCCTGTGTTTTCTGAGGGCACTCTCCTCCTTTCTCCTCAGCCTTTTTTTAAACATGTTTAGCTATCCAATCCAGCAAATTGCATTTCATGTTTGGAACTTTATCGTTTAAACCTTCCTTTACACTATCTAACACATCCTCTATGGTCAAACAGTAATTTAATTCATTTAATGTTCTAAAAGTTTACTCCACCATCAAAGTCTTTTTATCTCTAAACTTTGCTATTATGTTGGAAAATAAGCTCTTTGCGATAGGCATAAAATATTTTCTTAATCCTTTTGACATCGCCGCTATAATTTTTAAGTCCCATAAAACAACATTAAAATTACTATCATTTAGCTGTCTACGAATGACTTAGGAAATGTGTCTAAAATCGGTATTAGCAAATTTGGGAACAGCGGTTCCCTTGATAAACTCTTACATTAGCCTTGTTTTTTAGTTCCATTTTTCGGCATTTAGCACAGACTAGGCCCATTTTTAATCAAATTTTTTAAAGACATCAACAGCTTCTGATAAATCATAGGCGTCCATCTTTTTTGCCTTCCCTCGACCAACAACCTCTTACTTAATATCTTTTGGAGCATTCATCACAATAGTTTTATCATAAGTTTCCCAAAATGCATCTATTTATTTTTTAAGATTTTCTTTCAAATTACCCAGCATTGGCTCAACAACTTCTTTTCCAAGCCATTTATATGCCTCTCTGAGAGTACTCAACCCCTCTGTTTTAACTGCAGCCAATTTCTCCGTCGATATTACTCTAACAACTTCAGGAATATATGGTTTTAAGTAATTCATTCTTTTGATACCATATATTGCTAATAATTAGTTTAAAATGCCATTATATCCTGCTATTATCTTAGGAGTTTTATTCTTTAAGCCAGCTACAATAACCATTTCAATAATTGTTGGTTTTTGTTAGTACATTAGGTCGATTGTTTCAACTGTTAACTTTCTACTATTAGTCTTACCATTTATATATCCATTTTCAATCGCCATTTTTACTTCATCTTCTCCCCACTCCTTATTCTTTTGCACCCATACCTTTAAGCACTGAACAATTTTTTCAATATTTGCTGGTGTAGTTTATTTCAGCAGTCCTGCTATCTGAATTTCAGAAAGTTCAGAACTGTTGGAATTATTTTCAAGAAGTTATAACAAATCTTGCATTCCTGAGAGTCTCATTTTAGCGGCTTTTGATTTAAGCTTTTGTATCATGGTATAATTAATTTAAACGGCTACTTAACCTCCCTCTGGAAATTCTGATAAATTAAAATCAGATTTTCCGATAGGTTTTTCATCAAAAACGTCAAGTTTATTGCCGCCTATTGGTAATTATTCAATCTCCTGTGGCAGTTTCGTTTTAAGCTCCTGTGTATCCAATTTAACAGGGCTACTATTTTAATTTAATTGATTTTTTTGTTATAATTTTGTTTGTATTCTCGTTGGTTTGCGACTCGATATAGTTTTTGAAAGAGGAATATCATTTTCGGAAGGATATTCGGACACAGAAAATTTATTAGCACCTCCGATGGGCATATCGTCAAAGTTATTAGATGAAAAAGGACTAATAATATGCTCAGAAAAGGGTCGATTAGAGATATTAGTCAATTCATTTTATTACGCCATTATAGCTTATTCTAATTATTATAAATCACTGTTTGATCTATTTTCAGATATTTGTCAAATGAGATAGATTTTGCTGATGGGGTTTCGTTTTCCTTCATGAAAAATGAAATGGTGCAAAACATTATTAACTTCAAAATCAAATTATTAGGGAAGGTTTAAAACCAATTTCAACATTTACAAACATGTAACATGTCGTCATTTCGCATTCATCATTCCAATCAAAATATTTATCAATTTACATCATAAATATTAAATTGATTTTCTCTAAGATGTAAAATATTATCTAAAATCATAGCAATATATTTGTTGTCAATGATTTTACTTTTGTTTGTTCATTTTATTGTTGACTTTATCCAACACCTGTTTTATGAGCATGCTATTTTATAGTATCCTTTCGATATTCTTCTCAGCCTATATTTTTTTATTGGCTTAATCTTCCTCTTGATAAATTTTATCTTTTGATTTTGGTTTTTTCCATTTTGCACATTTTATTGTTTTTGATAAATTTTTGTCAGTGAATGCTTAACTTTATACATTGGTGGGAGCAATCTAATTTGATGAGTTTTGACTTTTTTCATCTCTCTTGATAATAATTTATTATTAAGGCATTTGATGAACTATTAAATCGGGTGTTTTTGTATCCAGTCCTCCTGTTTTTAATTATTTGATGCTTATCGATTTGGAATGGTTACTTATACAATTTCCCATTAATAATCATCTAATAAAGGTAAAGCTTATATATTTCAGAATTTAATAGGTCTATTCGCATATCAAAGTCAATGGCTGGTAAAATATGTTTTGAAGGATAAACCATTGAAACCCCAAATTTTGTATAAATTATTCAAATAAAATAAGAAAATAACTCATAAGAAACTATAATTGAATGTTTTATTGAAAAATTAAAAACTTAATTACGGGGAATTTGTTCGGAAAAACTGATCTGATAAGTGACTATCAATGCTAAAGTATTAATTAATATATTCATGACTTGAGATTATTGCGATTAATGATCTGATCAGTAGGGGTGCTCGTAAATGGTTTGTGTAGGCTTCACTCGCTTGAAGATATGGAATCCATAATATGCCTTAGGACGCTCAACCCAGAGGAAACTTTATTTATTGATGTATACTCGACTGCAATTGCTGTGGTTAAAAGTCCAAAGAAGGCGATATTCCTTGCTCCTATCCAGCGGGTCACGCGGCAACCGTGAGAGTAGAGCTCACATAACTTCTGCACGTTCATAATAACAAATGATAATAATCTACGACTAATTATTTAATAACTTCAATTTTCATATTAACTCCAGACAAAACAACACAAACCGCATGTTCTACTAAAATAGTGGCAATATAAATTTGAATAAGTGTTAGAATAATCTTAACAATATTAATTCTGATTGCAAAATCTATTTATCAAAAGACCAGAAGTCTATATGACCAAAACTAGCTCCATAATTCAGCAAGATATATGCTTTTGATTTTAGTCATTATAATAGTTATTAATGGAGGCAGACCTACGAAAATAAGCAGAAATGATGCTTAAGTTCCATCCTGATAAAGTACCTATCCTTTTGAATCGAGTGAATAAGAGCCAGTTGAAAAACTTTGACAACAACAAGTATTCACAATTTAAATTTAGGATACTCATCTTGAAAACTTTTTCAATCTTCAAACTAATCATGATAATTAAGAAAAAATTACAACTCGGACACACGGAAGCTATCTATCTATTTGCCAACAACACATTACTTCATGCAGAGCAGACCCTCGAGGAAGTCTACCGAAAATATGCTTCATAGGATTATTTTTTGCACCTTCAATACTGTGAGTATCCCACCTTTGGAAGAACATTGAGACTGATAGAATCATAGTGATTGGGTGTATTAATAGCTATTCTATTAAGTATGTAATAACAATTAAACAATGCATCAATTGTCTCATTAATCAATTTTTGATCTTATGATGGTGACTGTGCTCCGACTAACCAGGACCAATCTGATATGTTTTCTATTTTTTTTTGCCATTTTAGATCGTTTCTTCAGTAACTTCCTTCGATCCGTCTTGCTTGGTTATTGTTGTTTTCTTTGTTGTGACTGTTTTACCATTTCTAAATTAATTCATATTTACACTGTTTTTGTAACAGTACTCACTGATTTTCCAGCACCGCCAAAGCCTCCACCAGAACCAAATCCACCTTTAAAGAAATCTTAGTTATCAAACATCGATGATCCTGAAAAGAAACTACTTCCAAAGCCACCAAAGCCTCCCGTTCCGCCATTTTTACTGTTACTAGAGCCTCCTTTCCCTGCCCTACGGCCAAAGAACCCGCTGAAGAAGTCATCGTCATCATGGTCAAAGGCATTATGGGAGAAAAAGTTTGCGAAGATGTCGTTGGCCTCATTAAAGTTAAAATGAGAGTAGACATTAGCCTTTGGTCCTTCAAAGCCATAGGTATCATAAATTTTGCGTTTTTAAGGGTCACTTAGATTTTCATAGGCCTCAGATATTTCTCGAAATTTCTATACAGCCTAATCGCGATTATTGGGATTTTTGTCTGGGTGCCATTTGACTGCTAATTTTTTATAGGCTTTCTTGATGTCTGTTTCTGACGCAGTTTTTGTCAGACCCAATATCTCATAGTAATCTCTTTTTGACATATAAAAAAATTATAAATTAAATAGTACTTTATAATTGGGTTTTTAAAACCATATACGCCCATCCCTAAAGCCTAATTGAACAAATTTGAGGCATATTCTCGAGACTTAATATTTTTGAATATTAAGTATCACAGATATAAGTGAGGAAATTATATGTAAGTTGAATTCTAAAATATAATATTAAGGGAGATAATTAAAGATCATCAATATTTATTATGATTGAAATTAACTTGTGATCATCAGTCACTCGAATTATTTATAAATATTTAAATTGGTCATCTTTTTAGTCTTGAATGCATGAATAATGGATTGGGCTGAAAAATAAATTAAGAGTTTCACTCGTTATTGATCGATTTTAGTTGATGGTAATTTCAATTGTAACTACTCGTCATTAATAGTAGCTTAAATATTTATCATACTCATTTCAACAATGACGTCGAAGCAGCCTCGTCCAACATTTGATTTTTTTAAAGCAATCAACGACCTATTAGAGCAGTCGTTTCCTGGCTAACACAAGTTCATTGATAATTACCAAATATATGGACTTCCTGAAAGAAGCCCAAAAGTATTTCAACTTTAGACAAGTTAGTGTATCATAATTAATTAAGATATAACATCATGCAACAAGTTATCTCCTTCCTTCGTAGCAACAAGCTGCGTCCTTTCATGGTTATATATATGAGTGTAGTGCATATTTTGGCTCTGATAGGTCTTTTTTACTCAATTTTGCATCGTTAAACTATCTTCAAGGTAAACATGTCATTTAATTAGGTTACAGCATTTCACATTCTTTTTCATCTTGCCTATGCCCTAGGCATCACAGGCGGAGCTCATCGGTTATGGGCCCATAAAGCCTACACGGCTACAGCTCCTTTGAGATTTTTTTTGATGTTGCTATGTTCAGGTATCTAAACTGCTATATAGGTGCCAATCAAGGATCAGTTATTCATTGGTCTCGTGATCATCGTCTCCACCATAAATTTTCAGACACTCTCTTAGACCCATATTCCATTCAACGAGGCATCTTCTTTGCCCATATGGGTTGGCTTTTGAAGCAAAAAACTCCAGAACTGGTCGCAGAGGGAAGTCGCATCGACTTGCAAGACATGGAAAAAGATTGGGTTTTAGTTTTCCAGAAAAATATGAACTGGCTCTTGACTCCACTTATGTGCTTTATATTGCCAGGTAAATATACTAGTATATAGCATTCTGCTTTAGTCAAATTACTCAAGCTAATTTTTTTATTTGCTTATGTCTCGCCCTAATGCCATATGTGACACTACTGCATGCTACCTGGTGTGTAAATTCGATTTGCCATAAATATGGAACTCGCCCATGGAACAAGGAAATTGCCCCTGCAGATAATATATGGGTGTCTTTGATTACAAATGGAGAAGGCTATCATAATTGGCATCATGAATATCCGTCTGATTGGCGGGCCTCAAATAACCATTGGTATATGCTGAACCTAACCGCTCGTTTCCTCTAAGTATGCTCGCTGTTCCGCCTCTGCAAGCTTAAGATGTGATTTTATTCTTGATCATTTAACAACAATAATCGGTATCAAGGCACTGACAAACCATAAATACATTTCCCCTAAATTTAACTTGCATGTTCATGTCTGAAATATCAATATTTTTGTGTTATGATTTTAACTATTTCATGGTAAAAATACAAATGTCATAATTTAAGAATATAGATTTTTTGATTGAATAGTAGAAGACTTTCATCAATGTGATCAAACTGAACCGAATCTCACAGAAATAAAACTCCTAATTTATTAATTTGTTTGATTTGATAAGTTTTCTGATTGTTTCTTTCACCTTGTTGACAATTCATGGAATAGTCAGGTGCAAAATTGCCAAAGTTGCTGATAGGTTTTTCCCTGATATTAAATATAAATCTGATATTAAAAATAGAATATAATATTCCATAAAGTCAAATAACTATAAAATCAATTTTTTGATAAGAGGTTGCAATTTATGAAATAGTCATATTATAAAGTGTTTAGTTGCTAGCTTTTACCAAACTGACAAAACTTTGAATGCTGCTCGCATTTTTTTGTAAAGAGTCAATTGATTTATACCGTAAAAGCACCACTAATGAATATTATTATTGAATAATTGACAATTTTATATTGAACTTCAATAAGAAATGAATGATTCAACCTATCTCATCCTAAAACCAACGAAGTAAATTAAAGTTTAACTAACTATTCTTCAAGTAAAAAAATTATGAAAAATACAGCCCTTGCTTTTTCTGTCAAGCATGAACTCCTGAGCTATCATAAAATTAGCGAAATTATCTGTTTTATTTGATATTTTGTGTTTGGACATTAAGTTCTCGAATATTAGAAGCATATAATGGAATCATTTCATCATAATTATAAAGAATATATTAAACCATGAAATCTTAGAGAAGAAAATAAGTTGCTAATTTTGATATCGAAGAAATAGTAAAAGAATTAAAAATCAAATCAAAAATTAGTATAAAGAATTTTGATCATCTCATTTTCACTATTGAAAACAAAATCAGTATTTTTGATAATAACGCAGAAATATAACCAAATATTTTAACAATTTCTTCGCCAGTAACGGTTGTTGGAGACATTCACGGGTAATTTTATGCTGAAACAGTCAATTCTATGATCTTCTTAATATATTTGAAAAATATGGCCCTCCTCCATCAAAGAAATATCTGTTTTTAGGCGACTATGTTGATAGAGGGGCTTACAACATTGAAGTTGTGACCCTTCTTCTCGTTTACAAGCTTAAATATCCTTAATCTATATATCTCCTCAGAGGCAACCATGAAACCCGATCTCAAACAACAATATTTAATTTCCGCACTTAGTGTATCACATCCCTTATCTTAGGTCTTTCAAAATACAATCAAACTACATATGATGAGCTCATGAATCTCTTCGATGCATTACCAATTTCTGCCATAATAGACAATAAAATATTTGCAGTTCATGGAGGTATTTCTCCACACTGCAAGTGTCTCAGTGATATACAACGGATCAATAGATTTCGATAAGTGCCATCGAAGGGCGGTCTATGTGATTTACTGTGGAGTGACCCAGTAAGTTAAATTATTGATTAATGGGAAAAAAATTCTGAGAGAAGGTGTTCTTTTTATTTTGGCATAAAACAAGCTCAAGGATTTTTAAATCATAATAAGCTGAAGATGATTATACGAGGGCACGAAGTTCAAAACTAAGGGTTTAAATATCAAAGCTATTAAAAGGTGCCTCTGACACTCACAATATTTTCTGCACCAAATTACGCAGGCATTTATAAAAACAAAGGCTGTGTAGCTGAGTTTAATGTAATGTTAGCTATATTTAGACTGATAACTCATTCAATATCAGATCATTTAGAGAGTGTTAGCCTCAAACAGCTTTACCTGACTTCAAAGATGCTTTTTAATTATCAATTCCATAGATTGGATAAAGTATCCAGCATATGTTTAAGCATCTCCTTAAATTATCGACTAAAAGATTATCAAAAAATATTAAAGATATACTTAGCAGCAAGGCAAAGTTTCACTAAGATTTTGAGTAATTTCAAAAGGATCATATGAAAAAGTAACAGTTCCCAACAAATGATACAAAAAGCAGTTCAATATACAATTCTATTTAGCCTAAAGATTAAATATAAAATGAAAAGTCTTCCAAAAATTAATAGATTGTTTTAATCAAATGTCGAAGATAAAGCTAAAATATAGCTGCTCGTTAAAAGTAGAAAGATGTTATAGGTCCAAAATTGAATCTTAGAAGTAATTTGATCAAATCTTTTCAATGACTGCTGATGAGATAATAGTGAGCATTAAATGCTTGATAATGAGATGATCTTTATTTTTCATTTTGTAGTCTATTAAAATAAAATAGTCTTTGTGAAAGGATTGCATTTTCAACATATGAATTCTCTTCTTTCATAAATTAATTTCAAAATCAATATATTAATAATAACGAGCAATAAAATAAATAGTAAAAATTCATGCATTTAAAAGAGTCAAAACTTGACCTTCAAGCTATGATCTTTTTTTGCGATTGACGTTTTCCCTTTTTGAGATTGGTCTTTAACATTTTTGTTGTTTTTTTCTTTTCATAATCATACTAAGCAAAGCGATCGTTGGTCTATTTGCTGATAAGTGATGCGTTTTATTGATTGTTCTGCTCATTGATCTGATTAAACAAGGCAATCTCATCAAGATACTACTTCATTTCGCTAATAACACTAGGTATAAACGGAGGTTTAATCTATTTTTTTTACAGACGTAACCATTTCATGTCCGCAAAAAATTTGTGCTCTTTTATTTCATGAATTCCCTTATGGCCAAGTCTCTCAGATGATGTTTTTTTTAATAATTTGTTGATTAAATCCGCCAAGTATGGAGACCATCCAAAAGGGAGATCTGCCTCTTTGAGCACAGCATCTTTCCTGAGAAGCTACTCTCTGATTTAGGCTCGGTTTTTGCCTTCGTAAGGTCTTTTTCCCAAGGCCAATTCATATATTATTACTCCCAATGCATAGAAATCTGATTCGTAAGAATAGTCTTTTTTGAAAAGAATTTACGGTGCCATGTATACCGGGGTTCCGCTCGACTAACTCTTTAAGGGTGTTTAATTTTCTGATGCTTAATACTTAGTAGCAATTCCAAAATCAGTAATTCTAGCATAGCCACTTTCTTAGAAAACAATATTCTATGGTTTTAAATCTTTGTGTATAACTCCCATTGAATGCACATATTCTAAACCAATGAGCAAACATGCCGTAATAAATTCTAAATAAAAGATAAATTACTTATTTATTTTTAAGAAAATCCTCCTTTATAACAGATGTGATATCGGAGATCACCACCCCGCAGATAGTCCATCACAAGATAGAGATTGGAGTTGTCTTGAAAAGCACATTTCATGTTGATGAGAAAGGGGTGGCTGAGTAAACTCAGAATTCTCCTTTAATTGAGGACAGATTCGATATTGTTCTTTTGAATGACTCTACATTAACGGGATAATACTTTTTCTTAGAAATTTATTTCATTGCCAAATCTTTCATGGTTTGCTTATTGCATACCTTCCATACTCTCCCGAATCCGCCAAAGCCAATCTGATAGTAAAACTTATACAATTTTAACTTATTTTTTTATTCTAACAGTACTTGATTGTTTCTGACTCCAAATTTTACTGGACTATTAGTTTTTGTGACCAGTACCGAATTACTGGCTGACATTGCGGAGTTCATTTTATGTTTTTTGTAGGTTACTCTTTAAACTTTTGAATATTCGAAGTGGTCATTGCTGTTTCTTTTTTTTACATCTGATGGAGGACGAGAAAAGAAAGGGGATAGGTCACCCATTGAAAGTTTATTAGAACGATTTCCATGCATCAAATGGGACGGTTTGCTGACGCTGTTACGATGAAATATTTTTTTGTTCATTTTATATTATAGAAATAGAGAAATTGATATTTTCGTTTAATCGGAAAATGGATTATCAAATTACTTTGCATTAGAAACAAAATATTTTAGTGATGGATTACTTAGTTTAGCATATGCTACTTATCACAATGGTGCATCAACTCACATTAAAGAGAATCAAAAAAGTGAGATAACCATTTCACAATTGACATCATTTATAGTTTATCAAGGAAATGCTAAATATATTTAATTCAATATTTTGACCATTGGCTAAATTTAAGATAATATCACAAATAAATAATCACAAATAATATCAGCCAAATCGGAATTCATATTTTTGACCTCCACGTCCAGATCGTCCTCCCATTCCTCCCATGCCTCCCATGCCTCCCATGCCTCCCATACCACCTCCCATTCCTCCACCGCCAAAGAACATTTGGAATATTTCAGATGGGTCAACTCCTCCCATACCCCCCATACCTCCGAATCCTGCTCCCTGATCTCCATCATAGTCGATTTGTCCCGTATCATACATCTGTTTTTTCTTGGGGTCAGACAAGCATCCATAGGCCTCTGCTACTTCTTTGAACTTTCTGGAGGTTTCCTCCTGCTCAGCTTAACTTTTAGTTCGATTTCTGTCTGGATGATATTTTAATGCCAAAGATTTATAAGCTTTTTTGATTTATTGATCACTTGCATTTCTTTAAATCTCTAATATTTTATAGTAATCTTTTTTCTTTGATTATTTTTCTTTATGCTTTGCCTCCTTTATTTTAGCACTTAAGTTAACACTGGGGTCAAGCTCTTGAATTTTATTATAATCCATAATGGCTGCAGTGTATTATCCTCTCTCCATGTTCAGATCACCTCTTCTAATCAGAGACTTATCATAGTTGGGATTTAACTCCAAAGATTTATTGAGATCGTCTAGGGCTTTAAAAGTCTCTTTCCTTTTCATGAAAGTCAACGCTCTATTAGAGTATATAATTGCGTTGAGTTTTTTATTGGAAGGATCTAAATTTATGGCCTCAGTGTATTTTTTTTCAGCCTATTCGAATTTTAAATTTTTTATCAGCTCATTACCCTAGTCTTTAAGCCTTTCGCATTGTTTGGCAGTATTCAAAGATAGCCTACATTTTTTGTGGTCCGGATCTAATCTCATTCCCTCTCCGAAGAACTTTTTAGCCCTTGAACTTTCTCCTCCGTAAAGTTCAATAATTCCTTTCAGATACCAAAAATCAGGACATTGCTGATCAATTCCTACCTTAATTGTCTTGAGTAGAGTTAAAGCATCTGTAGTATCTCCTGTTTTAGCCAAACACTCCACTTTGTATTCTTTCAATTTTTCGCTGCCTCCAACTTTTTGAACAAGATGATTGATGCAGGGGAGAGCCTCAGCATAATCATTTTTTTAAATGGCAGCCAAGAATCTATCATAATTTGATTTTAGACTCTCCGCCTATTCTAATTCATTTCTCACTGCTATCTCTTTTTCCGTTTCCAAAGCAGATTTAAAAGAATTAACTGCCTCATCGAACCTCAGAATTTGTTGACATGCTAACCCTTTTCTTCTAAGGGCCTTTGCAAAGTTGGCTTTGATAGAAACACAAGTTTAACAATCAGAGATGCACTGAAGATACTCCCCAATATTAAAATAGGAGGTGGCTCGGTTGGAATAATAGCTATGCTCGTTGGGATTTAGCTTAATGGCTTCAGAATAGGCGCGAATAGCCTGCTAGAACTTTTTCGCGGTGAAAGCAGTGTTGCCCTCCTTCTTCCAATCTTATGCCGTTTTTTATATGTCCATGAAGTTGATCACTTTATACAGAAAATTGATACTAATTCATATTTAAATCGAGGAGACTCTAGAATAATCTAAACGCAAACGAACAATTATCAAATGAAACGGACTTACCTTTTTACTTTTTGGTCCAAATATGGCTTACCAATCTCATCAATTTGGTTAGATCTCCAAAATTTCAAAGCGATCATTCATTAGGAAAAAAACAAGATAAATATTAGACATCTTATATTGGGAACATCAATATGAGTATTTTAATGATTTAAGTTATGTAATCCAATTAGGAATTTTATTTTGTATATTTTTGCTCTTCCTCAAATAGTTGCAAAATGGAGAATAAACAAATAAAATTCTTTAATCATAGAAAAGTTTGATCCAGACAAATATAGATAAGATAGAAGCTCCTTTATTTGTTTTATTTATAACTAAGTGTACTCTTAAACCTTATAATCATCTCGATATTTTTTTATGCCTTTTCGAGTCAATTATTTACCTTTCTATCCAAAACAGAAACTTTTATCATTTTATTTTTCACTACCCGCCCTATTTTAGCAATTATAAATTAACTTCTATAAAATTGTTCCATGAAATATAAACAATCTTCCTCTAGTCTTCACTGTTAGTCCACAAATATACTGACTATACAATCGTCAAATCGTCCTCTTGACATGAAGTGGCGAATGCCATGGAAAACACAGTCCTCAGTTAAAAAGTAATATGCCAATCTATGTAATGCCCGAGGCCGATTAAAGATTATCGGATAATAAATGTAGGTTTTGCAGGATCAAAGTAAATCTGTAGATTTACTCAATAAAGTAGCAATAATATTTGATATAGGAATTGCATTTAAAAATTAAATTTTTACAAGAAGAGTATATTGATCACAGGTTAAACGATTTGAACCTTGGCTTGAACACAATGATAAAGGAATTAAAAAAGAAAGTAACAATAAAGGTCAGAACGGATCTGCTAAAATACGAATCGATTAAAAATATATATGATAGTCTCAACAATAGTCATAAATAATTAGTATATAAAGTGAGAGAAATCGAAGAAAGAGTCGAATTGCTATAAAATGTGATGGGAATAGAAAGAACGACTACTCTTTTATAGAATGAATGACCATGTTTAGTTTATTTGGTTTTACAATTGATTATTGACTAAATATTTTACTAAAATATGGAAATTAGCAGATTAACCTTATATTAATAACTTGTCATATGTTCAAGTTTAAGTTACTGAAATACTGTTATACAGTTCACTAAACATCACCAGCTGCGCTTGTAAAGCCGCTTCAGATCGTGAATTTCCTTGAAGGATTCAGTGCAGTTTACATATTTGCTTGTGGTCACGTAGAACTTGTCCAGCAGGTCGAAGAGTCTCTCATAAACTTCAGATAGCAGACTCACTATAATTTAGCTGCCCTACAAAACATGGCATTTTAGTCC
>Ga0302185_10001174_pt1 | contig 18721 bp, 21 predicted proteins | sample II_Bog_E1_1_FD_200231 | JGI IMG/M metagenome (GOLD analysis project Ga0302185, IMG submission 200231) | Peat permafrost microbial communities from Stordalen Mire near Abisko, Sweden - II_Bog_E1_2 | ecosystem: Environmental > Terrestrial > Soil > Wetlands > Peat | place: Sweden: Abisko... | reverse complement strand
AAAGTAAAATCAGAAATGATCAACATATTTAATTTTAAGTTGAACAATGTGCCTCTTTTTTTATTATATTTAAAATGCTCAAAAACTTTAAAGGAAAGAGGATAGAGATAGAGGACAAAATGGATACCGATAACAGCACCAACTACAAGACAGCAGAACAACGCATGAAAAAAGATGTTTAGGAGTATGATAAAAACAAAATCGACAATGTAGAAATCTCCTTCCCAAAAGAAGAGTCAGTCACAGATATCCTCATTAAAATTGTGCCTAATAAAGAAAGGTCATTCTACAGAAATTCCCGCATTACCTTTTCCTTTCATGCGACTTAAAAATACCCTCATGAGGCACCCGAAGTAAGGTGTCTCAACAAAATTTTACATCCTAATATCGATATGAAAGGAAACGTCTGCCTATCAATTCTTCGAGCAGGATGGAAACCAATTTACTAACTTTATCAGGTGACCATGGGCTTGATATATCTGTTGGAGAACATCAAGGCTGCTGACATTTAGGAGCCTCTCGATGTTGATGCTGCTAATCTAATGAACAAGGATATTAATGAGTTCGACAAGGTTGTTCAGGAGACAATCAAAGGGAAGTCTTTCTTCGGAAGGCAGTTCGATAACGTTTCCTATGTTCCGAAATAATCCAAAAAATGATATGGTTATCCATAAATTAGATTGACTTATTTTATTTAGCAAGACAAACAAATATAAGACCATATACTCTTGAATTATTGTTGAATTGTAATTAGTAACTATTATTGGAAAATCTGCTCTGTAGAATCAAGAATCAATCAAAACGGCTATCTAAAAATAATTATTGAGATTATTGACTGTTTGTATTTTTTTATATTTTTGTTGATTATACTCTCTACCATAATTTTTTAAATCGAATCAAAATACACTCATTTCTCAGATATATTGGACACCAATCCTAATTATGACAAAGAGAAGCCATATCTTCATATTGATTAAAATAATTTATTCAATTCGAAAGTTTAAGGAAAACAGAGAAACCTCCCTTCCCGAAAACACAAATAATTAAAAATAAGTGAAAAAACAATGAAAATCAAAGTGAACTAAGTTTATCCTGATATTTTATGTTTTTGATAGATTTATTTGCGAGTTGTTCTGGTACCTAATATTGACTTAAAAAAATATAAGAGTTTTTCAACTCAAAATAAATTAGCAAATAAGTATTGACAAAGACAGCAAATTTGACTTGTTTTCTTGTTGTCATTGCAGAACTTCAACTACAAATCACCAATTCATAGCTATTGTTGATGAAATATATATAGCGAAAATTAAGTGATAATTGTTGATTGATGGTATCTCTACAAAACAACGAAAGAGATCAGATCTTCTATAAATTTATAGAAAATATTCCAAGTTGATGGTATCCACCATTAAAGTTCAACAGCTTTCAAAAAATATGAAAATAAGAGATATCTCCTATCGGGCCTTAATGTCACCATAAAACACCTTAATATACCCCAATTGACACTATAAATCAGAAAATCAAAATCCAAGAATTCATATTTATTTTATGACTCTAGTCAAGTTTTTGATTGTTTCAATTTTATTCACTCTCTGCTGCTCGACCCTCATTAGTGTTGATACTATATAATCGGAAATTAGCGATGCAAATTTAACCTCTGTTATTGGTACTTACATCATTATATAGAGAACACCAATGGCACCATCAACGATACTAATGGAACAACATACAATGACACAAACATTACTGTCGGAATGGGCTTCTCATGGACACCCAGTTTCACTATCGTTTGCTTTGCAAAAAATCAAACAAATATAACTGACAATTCAACTAAGACTACAGGAGGAGGCCGTGGTGGACTTGGTGGCTAACAAACTTCAATTTGCTACAAGAGGGTCAGCTTATCTCATCTCGTTACTACTCTTGGAAAGACCGATATTATAACTCCGATTAAGCAAAACTTCACTGAATTTATCGTTCCGGAGACAGACGTTATGTTAGCACCATGATATATTTCTCCCCTATTTTAAAATTCTTTATTAATTAATTTATTACTCCACCAAAATGGATATTTTTTAATAGTAATCAATGTAGAACTGGAAAAAATAAATAATCATGGATTCTCATCTCAATTGTCTGTTCGATACGTCCATTTCAGGAGAAGAATTAGTCGCTAATAAAATTTTAGGACTGCCACATGAACAGATCGTAAAAACATATATGAAGCTTACCACCCTCAAGCACTCAATTACCAAAAGCATGCAGAAAGAAATTTAACTTCGTTACCCCATTATTGAAGAATCCTTCACAGAAAATTACAAAACCAAAAATATATACGAATCAATTGATCATTAAACACTAAGGAATAATCTTAAAAATATTCAAAAGTTTAATGAGAAGTATGAACTTATCGCAGAAAAAGTTACCGAATGCAAAAACCTAAATAGAATTCTGCATTTCGCGAAGGCCCTATAAAAATTTAAGGTTAACATTCGAATACTGAAATCATTAATGAAGGACTATGATCAAAACACAAACAATAAAATGCTTGGAGATTTGGTGAACTCTCTAAAAATATCAAAAATACTAAAATAAATATCAGCCATTACAATAAAATTTGATTTTTCTGGTATTCAATCTTACTAAACTTAAAGGGGGTTTTTAAATTATGCAAAAGGCGCTATTTTTGGGTTAATTGAGAAAGATTTAACCTTGTTGCTCCTTAAAATACCGAATTAAATTGCTGCGAAAAGAGAAGAATTGTAAAGAGAAATTGTGAGTAAACTTATCATCCTCAGCAATATCAATAAACTCAAAGATTATTGCATTCCTTTCTTTAAAAATATATTAAAGTAAATGAGTGAACTGTTGAAAAAGAGCTTCGGAATCAGTCAGCCTGGGGAGGAAAAAGACCCCAAGTACCATCTGACGGTATTCTAATAATACTTTAATAACACTTTGAATAAAAAGATTGTAGAAAACAGTATTATTTTTGTCTCTCTTCAAGACATGATCGACAAGAACAATATCAAAGTACCCTTCATCATCAACTTCTTCGAAAAATACTGGGAAAATCTGATTGGGTTTATCAGGGATATGATTACTTGGTCAATTGAAAACGATTCTAAATAATGGATGAAATAAAAAACGGCTTAAAGTCTGTATGAAGCTTTTTCCATTCTAGAGTCCAAATCTATCTTGAACAAGTATCTCACTTCAATCATTTGGAAATACCCCATATTTTTTGAAAAATTAACAGACGCTACCAACTAGATTCATTTATATTTTATTAAGCACACAAAATATCATCATTATGATTTTGCACTCCAGAAAGAAAAACTCATTAAAGAAATATTGCCGTTAGCTCAGCTTTACTATCGTCATGTTGCATTATTCTTTGGAGTTTGGTCCAAGAAAATTTAAAACCACTCAATCAGGGTCAAAGGGGAGTCATCTTCTAAATAAAATTACCCACTGAATGAAGTCATTGATCTTTTAGAGGAAACCAGATCTAAAAATAATACAAATTTGGAGCAAACATTTAAGATTATCGATTGGCTGATGTTCAATCTCAAAACTGAGGAAATTAACTAATATTTTATCGATTGGATTGCAAAAATTGCCAGCATGTATTTTATTTTATTTGAATCTATTACCAGCAACTACCATGAGTAGAATCACAACAAAGATAACTTTTTGCATTTTATGAATAAGGTCAAAATATTTATGAAAAAAATAAAGGATTTAATTCGAAGGACGGCAGGGACAAAGCAAATGTTGCCGGGATAGCCTACTACCAATTCAAAAAATGTAACTGAACGAATACTGGCTACTGACTTAGATAAAATGATCGTGCTGATAAAGCAATTCAAGAATTATCAAACTTTCATAAAGTAAAAATAAAGTTTGTTTTCATTAAAAGATAGCAGTTCTTGAGTAAGTGGAATTCATGATTTATATCAGCAAATATATTTAAAACAGTGATAATGAGTAATGACTGTTTTGAACTTATTGAGATTATTTGTATCTTTTACATTACATATATTATATTGTGAACTGATGTTTTTCAATGGAGATTAACATTATCTATTTATTATTTAATCAAAAGAAAGTAATTATCTCGAGTATTTTAAAATATTGATTGTACAATATCTTATTAAAATATATATTGTGTAATTATAATTTTTCATATGTTTAAGTTAGTAGGAACATACTGTTAATTTGATTATTAAATATGAGTCTATTGATATTTTTATAATAAATCTTGAATGTCGTTTGTTTTATCATCAAAACAAACAGCCTTCGTAAAGTAACCATTGCCCAATGCAAGGTTTGTTTTTAAAATCTATTGATTTCGAAATTACATCATATCACCAAACAATTACTACATTTGTCATCCAATAACGCAAAACAATAAAATCCTAAGATGTTAATTATTTTTATTCCAAATATGTTGTAATCTCAAATGATAAATCAAAAATACTAACAGGTTATTTCACATTGATAAAATCAAAAATTCGCTGCAATTATTATTACCAGAATATTATCTCGATGATTAAATTTCATTTAGCAACTCTTTATTTTATGGGGCGAATGCCCATCTAAAACTGAAACTATCTATCTTCAATCAAAGTATATAATATTTAAAAAATTGGGCAATGTAATAATCAGATAGGCTCAACTCGGAAATCGGACTGTAGTAAAAAAACTCCATACTGCAGGCTTGGGCTGACTTTAAAGATTCCATATTCAACGTGCTGTTTGTAATATTAGATCGTAAATCGTCGTAGGAGTAGGAAGAGTCGCTTCTCGGACTAATCTTTTAATCTGGACTTGATTATTTGCAAATAATGGCCTTTCCTTTTAAAGAGCTCGTGATTGAAGCCTGGAACGGAGGCGAATCTTTGACTCACATGGTAAGTTTTTTTAAACAATTCAATATAGCCACGTATATAACTGGAGCTCCTTTCTCAATTTATCTTGTAATGCTCTACACCCTCATCTTCATAATAGTACTCATCATCGCAGACATTGTCTATGTCAGTTATTCTTTCACCAAAAAAAAATTTAGATTTACTTTTCCCCTTATTATTCTTGCACAGATTGTCCCTCTCTTCGTCACAGTGCTCTTTTTACCCATCAGTGAAGTTCTACTCTCTGTGGTGGAGTGTTAATTTGATCCTGAAGGATTGTAAGTGATGGCTAGTTTTCCTGATGTGATATGCTGGTAGGGATGGCATCTTTTTCACGCAACCATAACTTTATTATTTACTGCAATTTTTGTGATAATCGCGTGCGTGGTAGCTCTAGCACTTTTCTAGCCTCGAATGACCACAAAAAAATTGACTGCCAGACAAAACTCTAACGCTTAAGTGGTATTCATCCTGAATAAGATAGCCTTGCAGTTCTTTTTTAGTTTCAAACCATTCCAAGGGTATACTTTTTACGTGACATTAATGTTCGTGCTATCTTTTTGGCAGTATTGGTGTTACTCAATCCACAAACCGTATTACACAAAGACAGCAACCAAATTTTATAAAATGTGCTCAACTTATTATTTTTGGACAACTCTTCTATTGTTCGTGGGTTTGATCTTAGGAGAATACAATTTCGATGGGGCACTCGTGATATGGGTGAGCGGTCTACCTTTTTTCGCCCTCATCATATATTTCTAGAGCACTTCTGATGTTAACACCCTATTCTCAAGCAATCTGAAATTCAAAACAGGCGAGCAGTTGGATGCACATAACTCATACGTTTTACAGCTGGTCGCTAGTCAGAGTGAGGACAAAAACAGTTATATGTTGTTAATTGGTTACATATAAAAGCATAAATAGATCTGCAATTAAAACGATTGCCCCCTCAAAATGGATCGCAAGAAACGTAAGGGCGAATAAAATATGGAACACAGCTGTGCACAGGTCCTGAAGCAAGTCGAAAGAATGTTTAAAGCAGGAATCAAGAAATTTCCTGAATGCACGAAGCTGAGGCTAAGTTTCGCTTTCTTTCAGCTCGAGCAAATGCATAATACGGAAAGAGCCTATGAATAATTCACAAATGCAAGCAAGCTCGACCCCACCTTTCAGCAACAATTTAATATCTACCGCTTTAAAAAGATTATCCGCGAAAATCTGTAAAATCGAGAAAAGAATGATGCCGACCTGGTTGAAACCATACGATTTGAAAACAACGTCTCGCTGCTTTAGGAGGCCATGCTGCTATCTGCTAAACTTCACAAGGAATTTTGGACTGAGCTAAAAGAATAAATACCCGATCTTAAGAAATTAAATGTGGTTGGAGCTCAAATAACGGAGGCAGGCAATGCTATAAACTAGAACTACACTGAGTTGAGCAATATCAACTCTAGTTCTTGTGAAATACTTTATAGTTATGCCCACTACCTCATTTTAGTGAGCTAGGACTACAACGAGGGGAAATAACTCCTGGCCAATGCCCGCAAAATCTACCAAGACAGGCAGAGTGGGCACCATAACTCTCAAAAAATAAATTTTTAGAACGACTCTCTCAATAAAATAAGTAGTCCATTGCTCGTAGTGACTATGGCATCACTGACAGCCATGCCTAAAATAACCAATGCCAATCTCATGTTTACTTAAATCACTGGATACCAAAGAGAAGAAATTATTGAAAGAGATCTCAGCAAGGTCGCCCCTCATCTATTTGCAAATAGTGGACGATCCTGCTTCTAGCTATTCGCAAAAGATAAAGCAGAAAAGGAGACCTTCATCAATCACAAATTCGATCATCTAATTGCTGTTTAGTATAGTGTTGGTGACCGTAATGAGCAGAATGAATTGCACATAGCTTTTAAGTTATCCTCAGCAAGTAACATGAAACTTGTGCTTCTGGCAACATAAAATGGATAAATCACAGACTACAATCTCCTTGCACAAACCTCCTTGAAGGAAGTTCAAGCAAAAATGGCAATGAAAGGCAAAACCCTTACTCTAGCTGATATTGGAATTCCTGATTTTGCAAATCATCTGTTTAAGAAGCAAAGTGGTTCGATGGTGAGTGAGATAATAGGCGCGAGCGGAGAATGTATGGTTCAGGTGGAACCAATTACTGTACAGTAATACGCAGAAAATGCATAGGCAGATGAGGAGGATGAGCAAATGGTTGTAGTAAAAGACCAGCTAATCGGCTATCGCGTGAGTATTGCCAAAGGCGATAAAAATCATGTAGTTGATATGGATGATGAATCAGATGAGGAGTAGGAGGAAAATTCTTAAATTATGGGCGAGAGTCAAATCGATGGAGGCGTTTTGTAACTTTATGACAACCCAAATATTGTCGATATTTTTATATCGAATATGGGAGATAATCAAACTGAGGAAGTTTATAAGCCCTTTGAGCTCAAGGATAAGATCAAAACCATGAGATTACTCGATAATGAGATAAAGATGGTCTATAGTCAGGGTAATTAAAACGATTATAATGATGCTGCTGGGCAAGGAACAGGCGATGACTAACGTTAAATGTTTAAGTTTGATGATTAGGGCTATCAGGCTAAATTAAGAGCTGCTATCAATACTAACCTAAATCATATTGAAGTTTCCCATCTGAGGCGAGTATCTACCATATTTATGCTTCTTCTCTTTGGTATTAACATCCTTTAGATTGTCCTGGTGAGTGAACAAGTCAGTAACATTAACAATTTCTTGCAATAAATAAGTTATAGAGCATTTTAATATAGCCTGTTGACTTCTAATATCATGGGAGCCATCGACCCTACTTCAAACTATACTAATCTCTATAATGAGAATGAGAATCATGAAGTATAATTTTCAACAGACACGAATGTTCAAATTGAACTCGAGAACAATTTGACAGTTACACGTAATCTTCGAGACGCAGTGATTATGTTAAATTCTCGATTGCTAACCTACTATGAAAATCCAGGTTCATTAAATTCAATTTCCTCGATCTTTATGAATTACATTGTCAACATCTACCCAGCCTTTCTAAATTATCCTACTCAGGCAACACTAAACTTAGATGTCATTTATGTGCTAACCAGTATGACATTTTTGATTGCTATGCTTATGATGGCATATTGGATCTTCATTAGTCTTAAAATAGACAAGAAACGCTATGACATTATGATATGGTTTTTGGATATACCTGTTCCTTATGTAACGCATCTTGGCAGCCATTGCGACAAGTATCTCAAGGAGTTTATAACTGTTAAATAGCTAGGCCGTAAAGGAATTCCCCTTGATTAAGAAGACGAGTCTTATGAAGAGTACACTAATAAGAAGAATACAACTGATGAAGATTAAATTGAAGAGCAGATAAAAGCCAGAAAATCATTAATATCTAAAAACAAGAAGGAGACCCTTATCAGCAAGATAAATCTTTCCTCTCTAAAGGTGTTTTGGCTGCTGATATACTCCCTCATCTTCTCTACAATACTCATTATCTTGTCTTAGGAGTTTATGAGTGACTATCAATTCCTTCTACCTCAGTGGATTCAAACCTCTCAAGCAGTCACTATCGACAATACTCTTTATCTGACTTTATAAATGCAGGACTATAATATTTACACTGGAAGCAATTTAAGTGCTTTGGCTTCGACATTAAAGATGGATCACAAGGGCGTCATAACCGATAACAATCTAGAGGGTTTTAACTATAATATACTGGACTTCCACCTCACTGATGTAGCAAATATATACAATTCGGTTTATTTCAGCAATCTTTGCTTTAGTTTTACTCTTGATTAATCAAATCTCACGTAATGTCAATCTGTAGTTGGTAGCAAACTCAAAAGTGGTTATTAAGTTTATTCCAAGTACCTCATTACACCTAATAATGGATAAAATTCTCAAATTCGAATTGCAAGTTAAAACTACGCGATACCAGCGTTAGTAAACATGTTACAATTATGGGACACTACAGTGATAAATGAGGGAAACTATCTCCTCAATCTTTGCACTATAATGCTGTATTTGTTCACCATCCTATCAACATTATTTTTCCTCTTATTTTGGCTGTATTACTTACGCAAGATGAATACTGAGTTAAACCAAACAATCCAGATGCTGAACATGATTCCATTTAAGTTATTGCCTAAATCGAGAAAAGAGACCAAGTTATTTATAGCCTGGATTATTCGTGAGTCAAACAAAACCAAACATGAGAATGACTGATGAACTTTAAAACTAAACAGCAGTGATATTCTTATGCTACTAACTCCAATATAAAGGTTTATCAATTAATGTTGACAATATTAGTTATTTTGTACAATAAATATTTCATATTGATGAACTTTATCAGAAAACTTATCAATTTCCATTCATAATTTACAGTGATGCATATTCTCTTTAATTTAAGGAATCTGTTTCAAAAAACAGAAAAAGTATAGCTTACCAGTAATTTTAATCAAATAAAGCAATCAATTCTGATTTAATCAGAGTTTTATACTTCCCAATACAGAGACTGAATCAAGAAAAAATTGATGCTGGAACTCAATAAAAACTTATTTAGGCCATTTATCAATAATTTAATTTATTCTTGGTCACCTTTGCTATAAATTATCGATCAGTCATGTTTCTAGAGAAATACAAAAACAAAAAGAGACTGGGAAAAGGCGCATATGGAGACGTCTATCTCGTCTAGGATTAGAAGGGCTCTCTCTTTGCACTCAAACTCATCTCTGTGAAAATGATTGAGGAAGAACCCCACCTACGGGAATACCTGGATGGTGAGATCGAATGCATGAAATCTATGAATTCTACTCACATCATTAAACTTTATGACGTACAGGAAGATGACACCAGCATATATCTTCTACTTGAATATTGTGATGGCGGCGATCTTATAAACTATCAAGCCAAACTTAAAGATAAAGTCTTCACTATTGAAAAAGCCACTTAAGCTTTATCTGAGGTGATTATTGGGCTGTAAAAGCTTCATCAGGAGGGGTATCTTCACCGTGATATTAAATCTCAGAACGTGCTTATAAAATATGAAAACGGCAAAGAAGTAATTTCATCTTGATATAGGTTTATAAATTAGCGGATTTCGGTTTCAGCAAAAAGAAGGCTGATGTTGGAGGCACGATTCTTGGAACAGAGCAATTCATGTCTCCTGAGATCTTCTCAGGCAATGAATCATCTTTTTACGGTTTTTAGGTCGACATGTGGGCCTTTGGAGTTTTATTCTTTTTTATGCTTAATATGTAATTCCCTTTCAGTAATTTTCATTTAATTTTAGAAGTGAATCCTCATTTGACACCTGAAAGAAAATAAATCTAACTTCGAAAATTAGCAGCAAACTTCAGTTACACAGCAAGCATCAAGCAAACCAAAAAGCAGCTCATGTAAAACTGCACAAGTGAAATGGAGGATTTGTTTAAAAATATGTTCGAATTAGACCCCTAAAAAAGAATCACTTTTTCAGATATCAGAAAGCATCCCGTCTTCGTAAAGCATTTTCCAGTTGTCGCAGAAGCCTCCAAAATTCTTTATAGCAAAAAATTTCAACCCAGCAAAATAATCAAAAAGTAAAAGAAGTTAGTCAAAAAATCCCTTGATAATTAGGACAATGTTTTTAGTTATATGGGAGTGGTGCCCAAAAAAATAGATAGTCAATTTCCTAAAGAAAGGTAATTGCTGGAAAAGCAGAAAGACGAAATCGATTTTTTGAAAGAAAACGTCTTTGAGTTTCTATAAGTAGGAGACGTGCTAAAGAATCATGAAAAGATAATGTTGGCCTATAACTTGCTGAAGTATTACATCGTGTTGCTTAAAAATTTTAAGGACAGTCTTAATAAAAACGAGCTTAATTTAATGTATCCCGGACTCAAATGGAGTGATTTTGTCTGCACTAGGGAATTTAAGGATTTAATCAAAGAAGTCAATGAGGACTTAAGCCAAAATGAACTAAAATTCGCCAATCTGTATGATCAGTGTGAATCCTTCATGAAAGAAATTAACGAAATCAACCCTAAGTTTAAGGCAGCCTTTCATCAGGAAGTAGAAGAAAAATCCTTCGAAGGAAATTTTAAATAATCTTATCGAAAGTCAACTATTTATATATTTGGCGTTCTCCGGTAGGCATTGAAAAACAGGACAGCCAGAAAAGGTAATAAATTAAACTATATTCTGTCTCTATTAGTGATTTCTCACGCTTTTAACAATATCTTCTCGGACTTTGAACACCTGAGCACTATTTTCAGAGAGTATTTCCACGATACAAAAAAGACCCCCGATAAAATTAGTTTCTCAGAACTCAGGTAATGGATGTCAAGGAGCAAGGAGGTGACATTGAACTGCATTGCCAAGGCTATCATCAATATATATTTTACAAGGTGATGCTAAAAACTCTTATTATTTTATGATTGATTTATGACAGATCTATTTATCGTATCGAAAGCATCTCTTAAGATATGCATCAAAAGAAAATAATAAATTAATGGGCGACATCGAAAGGTTAATTTAATTAACATAACTCTTTATAAATATGATCAATGCTCATTATAAAGAACTCCTAATCTTTAGAGTTACTATATTAGATATTTTAGAATGACCTAGATGGCCCTTTGCGATAAATCGATTGGCCGGGAATAGCCAAGATTAGATTCCTCGAAGGTAAATACCAATGAAATCAATAAACCTCGATAGTGTATTGTCAATGCTTTTAACAAAATTTTAAGAGAAATCAACTTATAAAAAAAAGTCAAGGAAAGGCCAGTCATCAATCTTGAAGAACTAAAACATTTATAAGTGAGCAAAGAAAAAGATCTTGGAGAAAATTAACTTTGCGAGACTGGGTAATTATCAAAAGAGATATCGCCGATCAAAAGACCGAGTGAAGAAGCAGCTCTTGAAAATTTCTATATTTAAATTTCATTTACGGATTTGCAACAGCTATAAGAGAATTAGTTGACTAACTTTGTATAGAAGCGAGAGAAGATCAATAAAACCAATGAATTAGCTAGTCATCATTTTAAGGGCTACAAAGCCTCTAAAAAATGCTAAGATCAGGAATCTTCTATTGCACAGCCACTTGCTCAATAGAAAAAATAACCAATTCTTTTATCTCCAAATGAGTTAAACTAAAAAGGGACTGTAAAAAAATCAACAAAACGTTCAAAGTATTCATTATAAGATGACAGCGAAGATTTTATGATAAACAAATATATGATATAAAATAAAAGTATACCTGAAGATGACTAGAGGCAATAGCATTAAGTAGGCAATAAGAGAATCTCAAAAAAAACAGGAAAAAATAAAATTTAAGAAAATGTGTAGCGGCCTTAACTTTACTAAGTCATTCCCGTGATCATGATATTGAATGATTAGTCGATAGAGACAGAAATTATAACGCTAAAAGATGGCAAATTAGGCAAAAAGTCAACTAAATTTTAATCAAAACAAAAGATCAATTTGCCTTGCTAATCATCCCTTTGCCAAAGATAAATATCTCAAGCCTAATCAAAAGGCCTGAAGAAAGCAAATTTTATGATTTAAATATAAGATTGTAAAGATCAGGTATAAAGTAAAAAATTATCACGATTAAGCAAGCAAAGCGAGCATAAGGAGGTAAATTCAATAATGAAATAGCCTTAACATGGATAGCCAACATAAAAGAACAAAATAGACTATAAACCATATCTTATCGCATAAAACAAAGAAATTAATCAAAGAAAGAATTCTCCTTTTTTATTAGGAAATGCAACTCTGTCATAATTAGTCCAATAACTCTTCACTAAAAAGCTGATAAATAGCACTCACTTTTACTAATTTCAGGAAAATCACTCAAACTCTCACATTCACAACTACTTATAAAAATTTGATGCAGGGAAACTTCATTAATATTGTTTTAATAAAATTAAATTTACCCCGCTTGATCATCGTAGAATTTCCGAACTACTTTACAACCTCTACCCTTAGTAATATAGAATGAGCGAAATAAAATCAAATGATGCAAAATTGCTTTAATTTTTGGTGAGCCTCTATGACCTGGAGCCTGAGGATTACTATCATTTATGGATGTGCATCGATAAGATTAGCAACATTAAGTGGTGGAGCAAGATTTTAATCACTCAAGATTAAAAATTAATGCAGTATAACAAGGAAAAGAGAGTTGCTAGAAGGAGAGCAGAACAGGCAGCAGCGGCTGTGCAGACAATTATGGAATCAGTACAACTCCTACAAAATGCCAGTTTGTAGAATATAAGCCATCCTAAAAGAACAATAGCACAAGTTTATTAAATTGATGAGGAGCTAGATAAATAAGCAAAAAGCCAGCAATATGAGCAATAACGGCAAAGAATAGCTGGAAAACAGAAGGAATTAAATGAAATATCTAAAATCAGAAATATGGTATCAAATTTCAATACAGGCAGCAAGGAAGACAATATTAGTGACATGAGGGAATCGAGAAAAAAAGTTAAATTTGTTTGATTTATTTTGCTAATTCTATAATATTCAACATGTCTTAAACATATTGATGACAATAAGAAAGAGCCAAGAAAGATATTATCAAGAGTTGCCAAGGATAGTTAATATTTCCCGAAGTGTACGCCAAGCATATTCGGTTGCTTCTATCATTTCTTTCCTTCTCATGTTATGGATAACAATCTGCTCTATAGTTAACACTTTAGTAGCAAAGTGAGGGATGCGAATCATGATTTTTCCCCATTAATCGAGTCGATTGGCCAAAGGATCTTTTGTTTATTCTGTGTCATTGTTTTTTAATTCCACGGCAACAATCTTTTCATCCTATGATTTTGACTAAGATTCATCTTCATTCTCATCCTCATCCTTATTTGCCATTTCTTTCAGTGCAGACATCTTTTCGGGCACATATTAAACTAATTTTTAAATTTCTGTCTCTGTCTTACTGGCTTATTTAAGTCGTTTTCTAATCAGACCTTTCACTATCTTAAAGATCTCTTCGAGAAAGGAAGTTGTATTGTAAAAATCATAAAACTAATGATAGTATCTCTCCCTAAAATTCTAATAGGAATTTGGGTTTAGGATCTTCTTGTCATTTCTCATTATAGCTGCTTTTTCACTTAATACAAGCATTTTTAAAGGCTATAGTCGTTAAAAAGAAGAACGAAGGGGAGACTCATCCTCGAGTATATTCAACACGACTATCCGCATGTTTTCAACATTTAACATGTCATGCTGGTTAACTAAACATAATTTGGCATAAATTTGCTATATTTTAGCTCTCCGCTCTCGAAAGAACTTTCTATAAACAGATTCGAACTAAGAGTATCCAAGGATGTATCCTGCCTGCTTCTGCTGATTGTGAATATTTCTAAGCAGTTTTTCGACATTAGAGCATTTCAAATTGGCAATATACTAAAGTACAAAGCCTACTGCATAATCAAAGTTAATCTCCCTCAAAATATGAATCTCTTAAAGCGTTTCCTTCTGAAAGGTTTAACTTTTGCTTTTAAATTTGCTGATTTCATTGATACAGTAATGATCTATTTTTTGAGTCAAATCATTTGGGATCTAAATCTCTTCATTTTTCAAGAATTATTCCACCAATTCGTATATTTTTCTCAATGGTAGTTTGAATATTTATTCGCAGGTGAGTGGTGGAAATAGATGAAAACCTGTAGGGTTTTAGTTGAGTTTTTTCCTATACATCAATGCGAACTTTAAAAGGTAGTACCAGCAGAGATGACTTGTGAAAAAGATACCTTATAAGTCTTATTGCATATTCCTCTTACGATAACCGCTAAATCCACAGATACGATAGAAAATTGAAAAACGCTTATGAGCTACCTTTAGCTCTTTGAGACTGTAGAGAAAGTTTTTAACGAAAATTTGGGCTATCTTTTTGCAGCCAGTTCGGATAATAAACCATTAGAAAAGAAACTACTCGAATGATCTAAGGGCCAAGCGATGGCGAATGATATCATAGTCAAAAAGCACCTTATCAATTGACAAAATGTTGATGAGGCTTCCCGTTATCTATAAACTGAAAGAAAAAGGAGTTACCACATTCTCAAGGAATTGCCCCATTGAACTGGCACTGCTTGTTCCATAATTTTACGAACCTTTGCTTTGGGAAATTAAAAATACTTGAGTGCCCATATCAATTTGTTCTGGAATATTCTTTTTCCAGTCCTGTACCTGATCCTTCAGTTTTGCTACTTCTTGGTTTAATTAATCAATCTCCTCCTTCAAGTTTGTATTTTCTTCCTCCATCTTAATGATCATCTTTTAATTTTTCTTATGCTTCTCTTAGTGAAACTGGATAACATTTACCTTAAGGTCATGCTTAATTTCTTCGTTGGCTTTTTCTTTCATTTAGTACATTCGATCGTAATCAACCTGAATGGGGGTAAAGCAGCTTTTTCTGCTGAGCAATTCTTGCATTTTATTCTTCTCTATCTCCATCGCTGACAGCTGAGATTTTAGTCTTACGATTTCCTTCTGATAAATTGAAAAGTATTTCTCTACTTCCTCTAAAAATTATAGATTTCCCTTTAATCTAGTGCAAATATCCGATTTTAGGTTGTTACGCTTGCCCACAAACTCCTCGAGATATAAAAACATCCTTTATTTCATTTTCGAGTTTGAATATGAGAATTTTGGATCATAAATCTACAACAACTTCTTAGAGAGTTCTTCGAGTGTTGTTTCCTGCTTCAGTAGTTTCTCATCTGGTATTTTTTTAATAATATCGGGAACAATTCCCTCAATATCTTTTAAAGCTTTGATAGATTATTTAAACAGAATACTCGTCATTGTCCTCCTCTCTTACTCATTCATTATTTCATACTATTTATCTAAGAACTAATCAACTAAATCCTTCATCCAATTGCTGCGCTGCACCACTAACTGAACAAATTTTTGCAATTATCTTTAAGCCAGGTATGTAGTTTATTGATTATTCCAATCTTTGTTTAAGAACTGCACTAATGATTTTGTGAAGGCACGACCGTAATGCTTTTACAACAGCTGCTCAATTGCCTATGATTTGCTGTATAACTTTTTTTATTTTGGCTGGCTTTTTACTAACGAACTGCGGATAGAGAATTGGCTGCTGCTCATGGAAGCATTGCCAATGTTTTTTATGGAATTATGTAGTGAACTGCCCATGACTGATGAGTGATTGGATTCGCTATCGTTGAGCTTTTTTAGGGAGATGCTTTCCAAAATGCGAAGTTTGTTTAGATGCCCACTGCCCACTTCTTTTAAATTTTTATTGGGATAAAGGATTGGTTCTTCTGAATTGCGTTTAAACATAACTTCTTTGGAGGTTACCTTTCTAAATATTTATTTAATCTATTAAAGTAAGAATACTAATGAAATACTTTGTTGCAGCTTTATTTTAACTGAAAGGGGATTGAGTGATTTAAAGAGTCATCAGTCCACTATAGAATTAAACCAGTGAAATTAAATATCATTCATGAGATATAATCTCCTTTATTTTTATATTGCTTAAGATTTGTTACAATGAGATCATTGCTGCCAATTCTTCACAAAAATATCATTACTATTTTCATTATTCTTCTAATACTGACGAGCTCCGCCACGTGCTTTAAGAGCATGAGAACCTTTCTCTTCAAAAATAACTGCGACAAAACAATTTGGGTTGGAGCATTCGGAGTGCCACTCATGCCTCAAACAGGCTGGGAAATGCCACCACACTCTTAACAAGTGCAGAAAGTATCTGCTGATACAGTGGCCATACGCTATTGGGCTAGGACTGGCTGTTCTTGGAAAGAAAATAAGTTTGTGTGCACAACAGGTGACTGTGGAGCTCCTTTGAATAATTTTGGAATTGAATGCAGAGGAATAACTGGCCAATCCCCAGCTACTCTAATTGAGCTTACGCTTTCCAATTCTGGTCGCCCTGATTTTTATGATATGAGCAACGTTGATGGCAACAACTTAAATATGAAGTTCGGACCAATTCCTGGAACTTTCATTCGAGTCGACAATCCAGATCTCGGAAAATTCAATTGTGGTTCTCCCTCTTGCAGTTTTAATCAAGACATTTGTCCTCCTGAGTTAACCCTCGAAAAGCCAGATGGCACTTATTGCATGAGCATATGCGCAGCTGTTTACAATGCTGACCAAGTTAGGAAATACCCTGATATATTAGGACCCATTGCTAATGATCCAATGAAAAAGGATTTGGTTTGTTGTGCCTGTGGGGAAGGAACTGGAGGATGCACAGATCCAAGATCTCACTTCTGCTGCTCACCTTTCGATCCACGACAAGGCATTGGAGGAAGGTGCTACGTTGAGACATGGCCTAAACCTTCTAAATATTTCGATCGATATGATCGAGTGTTTAAAAATCAATGTGATGAAGCCTATAGTTGGCAATTTGACGATATTTCAAGCACATATCAATGCATTGACGCCGATTACCAGATTCAATTTTGCTGAAATAATGGTTAAACAAACATTGTGCTGATCGATTGCCAATTATTAGACTATTTATCAAATTAATTTTAATATATTACATTGGTCTCATCTTAAATTATGGTTTGAATAAATCTATCAGAACTTGAGGTTGGAATAGTTTAGAGATGTGAAAGGACCCTTGATTGAGGTTGCTTGCTCATAGTACTTCTGAATTTCAGGCAACAAACTTTTATGTGGCTGTTTTTAATCATAGAAATTTTCGCGTAGTTTTGCAAGGAATTTCAATTGAGGGTAAAGCTCTGGATAAATATGCTCAAGATAGTAGGAGAGCTCAACGAGGAGGAAGTCCGCATAAGTAAGATATCCGAGCAGCCAATTATTATTCCCCATGAACTTAGATAGATATTCCAATTTAGGTAGGAATTTTTCTTTATATATAGCCTATTTTGTTTTAAGACCATCAGGAACGTAGAGGATCTTTACAACATTGTCAAAGCATTCATTGAGAACTCCAATTATATTCATCACCACAGCCTTATGTTGTGGACTCTTTCCTAGCAGTTCTTTCTTGTTTGATCTGTCAATGATATAGTGGCAGATGGCTTCAGTTTCAGTGATCTTCAAATCTCCTTCGATGAGGTAGGGTAAGTTGGGAAAGTTCAATCCTAGGCTCTGCTTATCTCCTCCAAACCATTGTTCAGGAGAAGTATATTGCACATCCTCCCATACAGCTTGAGTGTAGGCAAGCAGTAATCTGGGTACTTGCCCTCTGCCTCTAATTCCCCAGTAACCAAGTCTGACTTTAGTTCCGTTCATTACCAAAATATCTTATTAAATTAAATGGTGGGATTGATATATATCAAGAAGTTGAAAACCAACTATAATAATCTTTATTTGATCTATGAATGTATTTTTTGTTTTGTTTCCAATAAATCGTAGTGGTAAAACTATCTTTTGATGTACATCAAGAATGCTTTCGAGATACTTAATGATATTTTGATAATTGGGCTTACAATCAAGATTAATTGTAAACATTCAATGATGGTCATTATAAAGAAAACTGTCAGCTACATATTGACATTATAAGATTCATAAAAATCAGAATAATATATAAGTTTAACAATTAGCAACTTTTATCATCTATTACTAATAACTTAATCTTTAAATTTTTATAATAGTTTCACACCATGTCCAATAATTTGCAACTCACCGGGCATTCCGTACGCTCATTTCTATTTAGGCCGAAGTTTTGACTATTGCCTACAATCAAAATACGACTCTGCTTGCCTCGGCTGGGGTTGATCGATCCATCTTTCTTTGGTCACAAGCCCAAAATTATGACAATG
>Ga0302185_10001173_pt1 | contig 18734 bp, 16 predicted proteins | sample II_Bog_E1_1_FD_200231 | JGI IMG/M metagenome (GOLD analysis project Ga0302185, IMG submission 200231) | Peat permafrost microbial communities from Stordalen Mire near Abisko, Sweden - II_Bog_E1_2 | ecosystem: Environmental > Terrestrial > Soil > Wetlands > Peat | place: Sweden: Abisko... | reverse complement strand
CGGTTTTATACAAATTTTCTTCTTTAGCGATCTCTTTTAGTTGCGCGGACGATAGTGGCTGTTTAATGAGCTTATCCAAATCTGGCTGGCCGGCATCCACCCAGGCCGAATACCAATAACTAGCTACGGAAAGAATAGAGGCCCGCATCCGCTTTTCGATCATTCCATGCAGCAATTTTTGGTAAGCCAGCGAATAATCGGCCGAGTAATCCTTTATCATTTTATTGCCATGCTTTACCATTTCATATTTTTTGCCGGGCGGGAAGGTTTTGTTCAGCAAACGTTCCAGCCTCAAAACAGAATCGGTGGCTTTAAATGAACTGCTGCAAATCCGGAACGCTTCTTTCAACGGATTTTCGATATAACGTGCTTTGCCGGCGTAATAATTATACTGATCGCCAAAAAGTTCAGGTATACGGCTTTCCCAAAGGGCGTGTATCCCGGTTTGGCCGGTGAGCTGCCCGTTGTAGTTTTGTGTCAAATGCAGCGGCACGTGGGCATCCGCAACATAATGGCCGAGGTTTGCCGAAGCGTTCAAAATGCCGACGGTGTCATGCACCTTAAATGCTTTTACCAGGTAATAATAATTGGAAACGATGGTCCACGGCAGCGTGCCATATTTGTTTAAGGTATCTGCCGTGTACTTGTGGGCGGCATCGTACCAGTTTTGCGGGATTTTGGCAAATGGGTCCTTACCGTAATGATCAGCATTCAAAAAATGGCGGGGTGCTTCAGTGGAATCAACGTAGCGGCGTTTGTCGGCAGAAATGGCGTGCGCCGTTATATAATCGATGTTGGCCTTGTAAAAGCCGGCCATAGCTTTGGGAAGCGCAAAGATTGCAAATCGATTGATGTGATAATGCGCATAAAAGCCCCAGGAAGAGAAAAAAAACAATAAGGTTAAACCAGCGGCAAGCCTAAAAAACGGTTTCATATTTCAAATATAATCTTAGTATCCGTCACTTTTGACGACCAAAAAACTAACATTACAACCTTCTAACATTACAACCTTCCAACATTAATAAAAAACCTGTTTGATTTTAAAAATAAACCTCCTATATTTGCAGTCCTTAAAAATAGAGTAAAGAATAACGAAGCTAAGTAATGGCAAATCATAAATCATCATTAAAAAGGATCCGTTCAAACGCTGCGAAGCGCTTACGTAACCGGTACCAGGCTAAAACCACCAGGAACGCAATCAAAAGATTAAGGGGCACAACCAGCAAAGCTGATGCGCAGCCGCTTTTGACCAAAGTAATATCCATGCTCGACCGTTTGGCTAAAAAGAATGTTATTCATAAAAACAAAGCATCAAACAATAAATCAAAACTTACCAAATTTGTAAATAATTTGAAGTAGTAATATAGAGCGATTTGCTTGAAAAGCCCGTTTTCTTAACCAGGAAACGGGCTTTTTTATTTTTTTGAAAAATCCGGCAACAAAAGCAGGTGTTTTTTTCGTACAAGTATCTATAGCACACGGTTGCATTATACCACAAGTAGCATTAGAGAATTGAAACTGAGGATATACATAACACTCGCTTTATCACTTGCAGGGTTGACCAGCTTTGGTTTTGTTAACCGCGGTCGCGTTGATAGCCTGAAAATACTGGTTGAGTCTTCCCTAAAAAAGGCGCCCGACACCACAAATATCAACAGGTTAAATACACTTGCAGCCAATTATTTCGACACAAATCCCGATAGCACCATTTATTATGCGCAGAAAAGCATGGTACTCTCGCGCAAAATAAACTATAAGGCCGGCGTTGGCGATGCCCTGGTACAAACCGCCCATGCCGATTATTTTAAGGGAAGATTTAACCAGGCGATACAGGAATTTGACGAAGCCATTTTAATTTATCAAAAGCTAAATGACTATACCGGGCTGAGTAATTGCTATATGCTTTATGGCAGGATGTACAATTTACTGGCCAATTATAAAGCCGCGCTAAATTATTTAAACCTGGCGCTCGATATCAACAAAAAGCAAAACAACGAAACTTACGAGTCCGACTGTTACAAAAATATCGGTATTGTGTATTACAGCGAGGGGCAACTGTCCACAGCACTCGACTATTATTACAAAGCGCTTTTTATTGCGATCAAATTAAAGAATAAAGCTTTTATGGCGGCCGATTACAACGATATCGGTGTCGTGCTGCAAAGCATGGAGCTTTATCCGAAAGCACTTGAATATTTTAGAAAATCACTTAAACTTTTCGCCGGCGCCAAAAACCTGAATGGTGTTGGAACGATCTATGAAAATATTGGCGAGGTAATGCTGAATGAAAAGAATTACGGTAAATCGATCGACTATTTAACGCGGTCAATTAATATCGCCAAAAAACAGGACGATAAGGACGGCCTGATGTCAGACTACACTGACCTGGGTTTGTGTTACGGAAATATTGGCCGCTTCCCTGAAGCCCTCACCAACCTGGATACTTCACTGCAAATATCAAGGAGGTATAAAGAGGTGTACAACGAGGCTTACACCCTTATTGGTTTCGCAACTGTATTCAACCTGCAAAAGGACTATAAAAATGCCTATAAATATGCAATGGAAGGCCAGGCACTTGCTGTAAAGATCGGCAATGTTTCTGTTAGGTCAAATGCAGCGCTGCAGTTAAATAAAACATTGGCAGGTCTCGGAAAATTCGACAAGGCGTACAAACTGCTGCGGCAATACATCGACCTGAAGGACAGCCTCAACAATAATGAAAGCATTCAGAAACTCACTTCCTATAACCTGGACCTAAACTTCGCTGCAAAAAAACAACAGCTTGCCCAGCAGGAACGCGAAAAAGATATGCTGTACCAGCAAAGAATGAGCCAGCAACGGTTGATCAATACTATTTTCTCGATCATTATTTTGGGTATGATCGCGGTTTCGATGGTTTATTACCGCCAGAAACGCAAGCAGCAAAAGATAAATGCCATGCTTGAAGAGAAAAACCATGAAGTTTTAGAACAAAAAACCAGCATAGACGAGCAGGCCCAAAAATTAAACGACCTGAATACACTGAAGGACAGGCTAATTTCAGTATTGGCGCATGACCTAAGGGCGCCGCTTAGCACATTACGGGGCTTATTCGACCTGCTGCAGGATGACACCATATCGCACGAGCAAATGCTCGAGATGATACCCGGTGTATTGAAAAAATTGGAATATACTTCGGATTTCCTGGATACCCTATTGTTCTGGATCAACAGCCAAATGGAAAACTTTGAAAGCTCGGCGAAGAATTTCTATGTAAAAGACATTGTAGCTTTTGAGGCTGAAAACTACCAGGAACAAGCGGCATTAAAAGGTATATCACTCATCGACAGCGTGCCGGAAGATGTTGTAGCGTCTGCCGACCCTAATTCCATCCGCATCGTTATCCGTAACCTGATCACCAACGCCATCAAATTCTCGCGCGAGGATGATACTATTGAGATAACCGCTGAACGCGAAGATGCTCACAACTACGTAATAACAGTAAGAGACACCGGCACCGGCATGAGCGACGAACAGCTGAAAAAACTATTTAAAAGCAAAGTAAACAGCAAAGCCGGTACCAATAACGAATCGGGCACCGGCATGGGCATGTTGTTTTGTAAGGACCTTGTTGAACGCTGCAGCGGCCGTATCTGGGTTGAAAGCAAGCAGGGCGAGGGCACAGCGTTTTCATTCACCGTCCCAACCGGTTTCATTGCCGAAAGTCGCCTCGAAGTAGCGTAAGAAGTCGGAAAAGTCCGAAGTCCGGAAAGCCGGAAAAGACAAAAAGATTTTAAATTAGACCCAAAAATAGAAAGTCCGAAAGATTGAAGCCATACTCAGCTTTTTTCTTTCGGACTTTTCTGACTTTCCGGACTTTCCGGACTTTCCTTCTATCTGAATTTTAAAATAACAGTTTTGGCGGAGATCCCCTCCAGTAAGGGTCTAAAAATCAGTTGTGCGTTCTGGCGCGCCAGGCCTAAAACATTCATTTCTTTTGCATCATCCAATATCTTCTTTTCAGCTATTTTGTAAACCGACTCTACCATATCTTTTGCACCGTCTTCGAACATAACGCCTTTTATATCATATATTTTCGATTTTTCATGATCAAGTTTTGCATAACAGATCTCGGGCTGCGGTAAAAAAACAGTAACGGAATCTTTGCCCTGTACAATATCCGATCTTTTTACTTGGGTAAGGTCGATACATGCAGTAACCTCGCCTACGGCCAAAAGCAATACACGGCTATCAGGTAAAATCGGGTGGACCTCTTTTTGTTCGATGATATCCTTCATCTCATATTTCACCAGTTCAAGCTTCCCCATGCTGGTTATTTTTTGAACCAGGCCGGTGTCGCTGATTTCAATACGCGAAACGGAAAACTGGTGTTTGATATAAAAGAACAGGAAAACCAGGAACCCGGTTATGATGATGGTGCTCACAAGGATAAACAGTATCCGGCTGCCAAATCGGTTTGCCATAATTGTTTTATTTATAGTTATACTACAAAAAAAGAGAGCAGTTTGTTACGCTGCTCTCCAAACAAAATGTTTATACAGGCCGATCCCGCTTTACAGAACCCGGCTAAAGGCTTTTACAAAAAACCCTGTTTTTATGCGTAGGTAACGCCCAGTGTGATGGGCACGTTCAATGCTTTGGATATAATGCAATTTGCCTTGGCGCCTTCGGCTATTTCCTTAAATTTTTCTTCGTCTACACCATCAATTGGTGATCCCTTTAGTTCGAGGTGAATACCGGTTATGCTTAAAGCCTGCATGTCCAGGTCTAAAATAGCATCGGTGCTTAAATCATTCGGCTTAAAGCCTGCCTGGGTTAAAACGGCGCCAACGGCCATGGTAAAGCATCCGGCATGGGCTGCGGCTATCAACTCTTCCGGGTTGGTTCCAACGCCTTCGGCAAAACGTGTTTTAAATGAATACTGTGTGTTGTTTAAGGTGGTGCTTTGAGTGGTGATCTCTCCCTTACCGTCCATAAGGGTTCCGTTCCAATGTGCGTGTGCTGTCCTTTTCATAGTTTTAGTGATTGAATGGTGGTATTACAAAGTTTTTATTGATGTTGTCGACAAAATTGAGCACCTCATCGCGCCCGTCCTGTGTTTCGGCCGAAGTTATAAAATATTCAGGGGCTTCTTCGAAGGTTTCCATTAAGGCTTTGTTAAATTTAACAATATTCTGACTTGTCTTCAACCCCGACTGCTTGTCGGCCTTGGTAAATACCAGTACAAACGACAGGCCTTTTTCGCCCAGCCAGTTGCAAAATTCCAGGTCTATCTTTTGCGGCTCAAGCCGGCTGTCAATCAATACCATCACGCATTGCAGGCTTTCGCGTTTATCCAGGTAGGTGCGGATAAATTTGTTCCAGTCCTCTTTTTTGCTTTTGGAGATGCGCGCATAGCCGTAACCGGGCAAGTCGACGATATACCAACTGTCATTGATCAAAAAATGATTGATCAACTGGGTTTTGCCAGGGGTCTGCGAAGTTTTGGCCAGTCCTTTTTTGCTCAAAAGCATATTGATCAGCGATGATTTGCCCACGTTTGAACGGCCGATAAATGCATATTCAGGCTTCACCGGAGGCGGCAATTTTGATATCTGGGTGTTACTGCAAATAAACTCGGCTGATTTAATGACCATGGGGCAAAGGTAGGGTATTAAGTCCGAAAGAAGGAAAGACAGGAAAGTCCGAAGTGCGAGTTGTGAATGATATTAAGAATCCACCCTAATCATCTTTCGGACTTTCCGGACTTTTCCGAGTTTCGGACTTTCAAACTAAATTTACAATCAATAAACACGGGTGCTTCCAATATTTCGTAGATTTGATGTTTAAACATGTAATTTAATGAACGATTATAAAATACCGGCACAAACCCATATCGGGCATGTGCATTTAAAGGTGAGCGACCTTCAAAAATCGCTTGATTTTTATTCGGGCTTGCTGGGCTTTGATAAAGTAATGGTGTATGGCGGCCAGGCGGCATTTATCTCGGCCGGCGGCTATCACCACCATATCGGTTTAAACACCTGGCAAAGTAAAGGTGCGCCACCAGCGCCTGAATATGCACCGGGGTTGTATCATACCGCCATTTTATACCCTGAACGCCGAGACCTGGCGGAGATATTGCAAAGACTGATCGACGCCAAATACCCAATTACCGGTGCGTCCGATCATGGCGTTTCAGAAGCGATTTACTTAGACGACCCGGATGGGAATGGCGTCGAATTGTATTGGGACAGGCCGAAAGAGCAATGGCCGCTTGATGAGAATGGGCATTTGACGATGTTTACCAAAGCGCTGGATGTAAAGGGGCTTTTGTCGACGTTGCAGAAAGTATAAGTTTTCTTTCACTGCCTTTGGCCTGACCGATAGCGTTAAGTTAATAAAAACCGCCCCATCGGGGCCAAATATTGGTAGAAAAATAACCAGACAAATTTTGCCGCGCCGTAGGTACGGAATATTTGCCTGGTGTTTGCGCATGTCGGTTAATTTATTGCGTACCGGCACGCTATTTTCCTTTTTATTTTTTTCTACCGATATGTTGCACCTACGGCGCAATTTTGAGGCGGCAGCATGCACACCACTGAAGCCAACGGCGATGACATTTTGGGGCAGATTTAAACGCACCTGCTGATTGGTGATTTGCCTCTGTTATTTTATCCTTTTGATTTACCTTATTTTATATCTTTATTTAGGGTCAAATTCAAATCGATGAAAACCTCGTTGTCTTTCTTTGTTTTTCTGTTATTTCCAGCAGTTTATAGTGTGGCGCAAACCAGCAAACCGATATATTCCTCAAAAGCCTATAGCATTTATGCGGATAAGGTGGTGCAGGGAAAATTTACGGCAAAGGCATTGTCGGGAACCGAGCTGACCTCGAATTACTCCAGTCCGGCGAATCTGTTCAAAAACCCTGTGATCGAGTTTAAATTCAGCATCAACGGCAAGGACAACGAAATGGCGGTTGGTAAAAACCATTATTTTTATTGTCCGGGACAGGTAAACGAAACGCCGGTGATCGTTTTTGGCGAGGCCGATGCAAGCGCCAAACCACAATCCAAACCCGACGTCTATCTAAAAGCTTCCACTCAACTTAAAATACGGCTGGATATGCGACCGGTACTGAATGCTTTTAAAACACAAGGCTATTATACCGGCGCCAACGGCGAAAAAATATACAAAAACGATTTTAAAGGCGTGTTTGTAGCAGGCAATACCGCGCCGCTGATATGGGATTTTAATAACCTGGTAAATCATGCCGGCCTGGAAATGAAAGATCCTGACGGCGACGGTATTTATGAAACCACCGTGGTATTAAATGCGCCTGAGGACGAAAAAAAACTGGCCTCTTCCTGGAAAATGAGCCGCGATGTAACTGCCTTCCCGCAATACCATTCGTCCTATAAAATCAGCGATGCCATTTATAACCTCGGATTGGAAGAAATGCAAAATGCAGTTGAGCCGGACAGCACCTTCCGCACCGGGAAGGAATGGGGTGGGGTTTGGACAAGGGATATTAGCTATAGCATTATCCTTTCCATGGCGGTATTGCAGCCTAAGGTGGCCATGTACAGCCTGATGCGCAAGGTGCAGAATGGCCGTATTATACAGGATACCGGCACCGGCGGTGCTTACCCCTGCTCGACCGACCGGATGATTTGGGGCGTCGCGGCTTACGAAGTTTATAAGGTAACAGGCGACAGGGCCTGGCTGAAAAAAGTTTACACCATTATCAAAAACTCGGCAGATGACGATGCCTTAAATGCTTACGACAAAGTTACCGGCATGGTACGCGGCGAATCATCCTTTTTGGATTGGCGCGAAGAAACTTATCCCAAATGGATGCAGCCGGCGGATATTTATGAATCGGAATGTTTGGGCACCAACGTGGTGCACTACCAGGTTAATAAAGTGCTGGCGTCTATGGCCAAATTGCTGAATGACCCGGCTGGACCAACCTATACTGAAAGGGCCAACACCATAAAAAAAGGCATCAACCAACATTTATGGATGGCCGATAAAGGGTATTACGGTCAATACCTGTACGGGCGTAATTTTAAAAGCTTATCCCCACGCTCGGAAGCTTTGGGCGAGGCGCTGGCGGTTTATTTTGACGCCGCAGACGCGGAGCAGCAACAACAGGTAGTTGCCAGTACGCCGGTTAACGCATTCGGCATTCCCTGCATCTACCCGCAAATACCGGGCATCCTCCCCTATCACAACAAAGCCGTTTGGCCTTTTGTAGAAACTTATTGGGCGCTCGCTTCGGCAAAGGCAGGGAATGAGACCTCGCTGCTGCGGGGCATCAGCGCTATTTATCGCCCGGCGGCGCTATTTTTAACCAATAAGGAAAATTTTGTCGTGAGTGATGGTGACTACGCCGGTACACAGATCAATTCCAGCAACATGCTCTGGAGTTTAACGGGTAATATTGCGTTGGTATATAAAGTACTTTTTGGCATACATTACAACGTGTACAATATTGAGTTTAAGCCATTCGTTCCGCAGGCGCTCGCCGGTGTACGCACGCTCGAGAATTTTAAATACCGGGGCGCAGTGTTAAATATTTCAATGGCGGGCTTTGGCAATCAAATTAAGGGCATGTGGCTCGACGGAAAGCCTTTGGCAGATCATTTGATACCCGCTGATTTAAAAGGGACACATACCGTAAAAATTGTACTGGCCAATAATATTGTTACCGGCAAAAGCAATTTGCAGCCTGATTATACAGCACCGGAAACACCCGAAGTAATTTACGCAAATGGTAAACTGTCGTGGCCGGCTGTAGACGGGGCAACTGGTTATAAAGTGACGCGTAATGGCGAGAAATTTAAAGCGGTTAGCGGCACTTCTGTTACTGTTCCCGTTGATAGCTATGGCGAATTCCAGGTAGCGGCGACCGATGCAAAGGGCGTGACTTCCTTTTATAGCGAACCGGTAGCGGTAATACCTGCAGGAATCACTACCATCGTAGAAGCGGAAACAGCGGCTGATAAATCCGATCTGCCTTACAATGGTTTTTCCGGCAGCGGTTTTGTAGAGATCAGCAAAACAAAAAACACCGTGCTTAATATCCCTTTTTCGGTTGACGCTGATGGTGTTTATGCTATTGATTTCCGCTACGCCAACGGCAACGGCCCTATCAACACCGAAAACAAATGCGCTATCCGCACGTTGAATGTCGACGATCAATTTGCCGGGACAATTGTATTACCGCAACGCGGAAAAGGCGAATGGTCCAACTGGGGTTTTACCAATTCCGTTAAGATCGCATTGAAAAAAGGGAAACATGTCATCAGCCTGCAGTTTAAGGATGCTAATGAGAATATGAACCGGGAGATCAACCAGGCAATGGTCGATTATTTGAGGGTGGTGAGAATTTCATATTGACAAAAATGTCATTTCGACCGCAGGGAGAAATCTTCTACGAGCAACATTACCGCCTGCAAAGTTCGGATGCAAAGCGTTTAAGATTTCTCACTGTGTTCGAAATGACATCTCTGTTAGACATCGCTCTCTAACATTTTAACTCTTCATCACCATTTTCTCCGGGTCCCAATGCATCGGTACGTTTTTAAAATAGCTGTCGTTGCAAAGCAATGCCGGCGCTGCGGCGCGGTAACCGAACACCGCATCTTCCACCACCTTGCCATTATTGCGGATGGCGTTGAAGAAGTTGGTAAAATGGTCATAAGGTCCGCCCAGGTAGCCTTTTTCAGCTGAGTAAGTGATCTCTTCCGGCGCAAGCATGTGTTTTCTTTCAACGGCTGTGGGCGCGGCATTTTTCATTTTTTCGGCATAAAACGGGTCATCCGGCTCGAAAATTTTGTTGCGTTTCAGCACCACCTCATCCCAGGTAATATCCATCGCGCCTTCGCTGCCTACCAGGCGCAGGTAGGTGGTGCCGCTGGTGCCGTCCACAAAGTTGCAGCGCAGCGAGAGGTTAAAGCCCGGATGTCTTTCGTTTTGCGGGTAATCGAAAGTACCGAGCAATACGTCAGGCACTTCGCGGCCGTCATGCCAGAACCGGAGACCGCCGGCGGCGTATATTTTTTCGGGGCCGTAAGAACCGGTAATAAAGTGCAAACTGGAAAACAGGTGCACAAACAAATCGCCGCACATGCCGGTGCCATAGTCGGTATAATTGCGCCAGCGGAAAAAACGTTTCTCGTCAAAAGGCCGTTTGGTGGTATTGCTGATGTAAGTATCCCAATCCACCGTTTGCGTGGAAGCATCCGCAGGGATGGGATATTCCCAAACCTCAACTGCACCACGCCGCGCCCAAAAACCTTCGGCATAATTGAGCTGACCGATGGCGCCGGCTTTTAATAATTCTTTAGCCTTCTCATTACCCAGCGACGAAACGCCCTGGCTGCCTACCTGGAATATCTTGCCGGTATCCTGCTGGGCCTTAATTACGGCAGGGCCTTCAGTAATAGCATGCACCATCGGTTTTTCGCAATACACGTTTTTGCCGGCATGCAGCGCATCGATGGAGATGGTTTGATGCCAATGGTCGGGCGTACCGATAATGACGGCATCTACATCGCTCCGGTTTAAAATTTCTTTATAATGTTTGGTGGTAAATATATCCGCGCCCCAGCGTTTTTTGGCATCGGCCAGGCGACCATCGTACAGGTCGCATACGGCAACCAGCTTAACGCCGGGTATCTGCAAAGCGGTTTCGGTATCAGAAGATCCTTGCCCACCCGCGCCGATAAGCGCCAGGTTGATGTTATCGTTGGCGCTGTATAAGCCGTTGCGTTTGATGTAAAACGTTTTACCGGCCGATGTACCGGCTGCCATTAAGTTAGTGCCGACGGCGGTGGCCGCTGTAGCGACGCCAAGTTTTTTTAGGAAATGTCTGCGTGAGGATTCGGATTGTTCTTTCATAACATTACGGTTGTGGTAATTGGGAAAGCTAAATGTACTAGGATTTTTAGGATTTTAAAGATTGAAGGATTTAGATTGTTTAAAAAAACCTGGCGGCACTTTTAAATCCTATTAATCCTCCCAATCTTAAAAATCCTAGTCGTATCTTTGCTCGCGATGAGCAAAACCGTCGTTCCTTACCATCCTGATAGCGGCACCAAAAAAGAGCAGGTAGCCGATATGTTCAATAACATTTCAAAAACCTACGATTTTCTGAATCATTTTTTGTCGCTGGGGATTGATGTCATCTGGCGCAAAAAGGCCATCGGCGAATTGAAGGGATTACAACCAAAGTTGATACTGGACGTTGCAACCGGTACCGGCGACTTTGCTTTTGAAGCTTTATCTATCCTGAAACCTGGTAAGATCATCGGGGTGGATATTTCACAGGGCATGCTCGATATTGCGCAGCAAAAAATTGAAAAACGTAATGAAAGCAGCCGTTTTGAGGTAAAGTTAGGCGATTCGGAAAAGCTGCCCTTTGAAGCTAACGTTTTTGATGCTGTAACGGTGGCTTATGGCGTACGCAATTTTGAGAATTTGGAAAAAGGCCTGGCCGATATGCAGCGGGTGTTAAAACCCAACGGTAAAGCGGTGATCCTGGAGTTTTCGAAACCTAAAGTTTTCCCGGTAAAACAGCTGTATAAATTTTATTTTAACTACATTACGCCGGGCATCGGCAAATTATTTTCGAAGGATGCAAGGGCTTATACCTATTTGCCTGAGTCGGTAGCAGCATTCCCTGACGGAAAGGATTTTATTGATCGGATGGAGAAAGCAGGCTTTAAAAATACCAAATGCAGGCCATTAGCGTTTGGTATTTGTTCAATCTATACTGGCATTAAATGATCAAAAACTGGTACGTAACCTTAGTTTTATTTTTTTTATGCAGTAATATGCTGCTTGCACAGGCGCCTGCCTGGGGCGGCGGCGCCGACCAAAACGACCTGGCATTCGGCTTTAGCTTTACCTACGTAACCAGCAATTTTAAAATTGTAAAACAACCCAGCTGGCGTAATCCCTATTACGACCCCGGCGTTGGCCACGATATTACCGACTCAGTGAGCAGCATCACCTCAAAACCTACCGCGGGTTTTGCTATCGGTTTTATTTCCCGCTACCGGATAGATGAGCATGTGGAAGTGCGGGTTACACCCTCGCTCATTTTTGCCGACCGGTCGATATTTTATACTTATGACACGCCTTCGGAAAATGTGGTGAAATCAACCCAAACCACTACCGTTGATTTTCCGCTGGAAGTAAAACTAAAATCCGACCGCATACAGGATTTCCGCATGTATATTATGGGGGGCATCAAATATTCCGAAGCGATCGGGCGCGGTAATAACCAGCCCACACTCGACCCTTTGCAGATGGTGGTTAAAAACACCAGCGGTTTTGGTTCGTATGAAGCCGGCCTCGGCTGCGATATTTATTTCGAATTTTTTAAACTGTCGCCCGAAATAAAAATATCCAACTCGCTGGGCAATATACTGGTACCGCAAATGCAGCCTTACGCAACCCCGTTAAGCAAATTGGGGCTGCATACCATTATGTTTAGTTTGATATTTGAATAATTGACGTAGAGGCGCAACATTTTGCGTCTCCGAACCGAATGATTGCAGCAAAATGAGACGCAAAGTATTGCGTCTCTACAAAAAAACATAATTTCGCGCCGATAGTTAATTATACATGGCTAAAATTGCATTGATAACAGGCGCCACCTCGGGAATAGGTGAAGCATGTGCGCATTTGTTTGCCCGCGAAGGGTATAAAGTGATATTAACTGGCCGCCGGCTCGACCGCCTGGAGAAGATCGCCAAAAAAGTAAACGCCAAACATAGTGTTGAAGTGGCTTATTACGATTTTGATGTACGTGACCGCGAACAGGTAATCAAAACGCTGGAGGGCATGCCTGCCGACTGGAAAAAAATAGATGTACTGATCAATAATGCGGGACTTAGCCAGGGGCTCGACCCGATACAAAACGGCAGCTACGACGATTGGGACACCATGATCGATACCAATATAAAGGGCTTGCTGAACGTTACCAAAGTGGTATCTAACTGGATGGTGGAACGTAAAAAGGGGCATATTGTAAATATCGGTTCCATTGCCGGCAAGGAGGTTTACCCCAATGGCAATGTGTACTGCGCCACTAAATCAGCTGTGGATGCATTGAGCAAGGCTATGCGCATAGACTTAGTGACATATGGGATCAAAGTTACTGTTATTGACCCCGGCGCAGTGGAAACAGAATTTTCGGAAGTGCGGTTCAAGGGGGATAAAGAACGGGCGAAGAAGGTTTATGATGGTTTTGAACCCCTGGTAGCCGACGATATTGCCGAAACGATATGGTTTGCCGTATCGCGGCCGGCACATGTAAATATCAATGAAATGACGGTTATGCCTACGGCGCAGGCCTCGGCAGCAATCATTAACCGCAGATTAAGCTGATTAGGCTAATTCCGCTGATTTGATTTGCAGGTGGTAAAAATATCCATCGGCTCACTAACTCGATAACCCAATAATTCAATAACTCAATAATTCAATTCCTCAATAATTCAATAACTCAACCATAATCACCATGTCACTCATTAACCAAATAGACCAGGACATTAAGCAGGCCATGCTGGCCAAGGAACCAGACCGGCTACGCGGGCTGCGCGCCGTAAAGGCGGCACTACTTTTAGCCCGGACAGAAAAAGGCGCCGGCGAAGAGCTGGACAAGGACACCGAGATAAAAGTATTGCAAAAACTGATCAAGCAGCGCAAGGAATCGGCCGAGATCTATAAAACACAAAATCGGGAAGACCTTTATGACATCGAAATGCAGGAAATGCAGGTGATCGAACCTTACCTGCCCAAACAAATGAGCGCCGATGAAATTGAGGTATACCTGAAAGAGCTGATCGGCCGCGTGGGCGCAACTTCGGTTAAAGATATGGGTAAGGTGATGGGCGCCGCCAACAAGGAACTGGCCGGTAAAGCGGACGGACGGACGATTTCGGAGGTGGTGAAGAAGCTGTTGGCTTAGTTGATTAAGTTTAATAAGTTAGATCAAGTTGATTAAGTTGGCGTTGTGAAAACTCAATCAACCTAATCAACTTAATCCAACCAATCAACCTGATCCATTACTCAACTCACAAATAATTGCATTATTTGTTGTAACCTAAATGCAATAAGCTATTTTTATGGCGGATTAGAGGCGAATTGGGTTGAAGACAATTTGATGATACTTTAAGGAGTTTAAACTTTACAGATTTTTATGGATTTCGTGCTTAAAGAGGAACACGGCTTTAGTTTTATCGATGAGGGTGAAGGTGAGGTTTTACTGCTGCTGCATGGCCTAATGGGCGCTTTAAGCAATTGGGAAAGGGTGGTTGAGGAGTTCAGTGCAGAATATAGGGTAATTATCCCCATGCTGCCTATTTATGACCTGCCATTGCTCACTACCGGCGTAAAGACCCTGGCGAAATTTGTACATAAATTTGTAACTTACAAGAAGTTAACTGACGTAACGCTTTTGGGCAACTCACTGGGGGGCCACGTGGCGCTGATCTATGTATTGTCGCACCCTGCGGTAGTCAAGTCTATGGTGTTAACGGGGAGTTCCGGGTTGTACGAAAACGCTTTTGGCGGATCGTTCCCAAGGCGCGGGAGTTATGATTTCGTAAAAGAAAAGGTAGAGTATACCTTTTATGATCCGAAAACGGCGACCAAGGAATTGGTTGACGAGGTGTTTGAAACGGTAAACGACCGGCACCGCGTTATCAGGATTTTGGCGATGGCAAAATCGGCCATCCGTCATAATATGAAGAAGGATCTCCACAAAATTGAGATTCCGGTATCGTTAATTTGGGGCAGGGAGGATAAAATCACACCACCCGAGGTTGCGATAGAGTTTAGCCAGGAACTGCCAGATGCTGAATTGCATTGGATAGAACATTGCGGCCATGCGGCGATGATGGAGCAGCCAGACGAGTTTAACAGGTTATTAAAAGGATTTTTAGAAAGGATAAGGGTTTAACATGCTTGCAATTGAGTTAGTTGCCGATGTAATTCCGCCGGTTACCACTGCCGACAGCATACAGAAAGCTGTGGACCGGATGGTTGAATTCCGCATCAGGCACCTGCCGGTTGTAGACGATGGCCAGTTTGTAGGTTTGCTTGCCGAAGATGACCTGATTGAGGCCACCGACTACCAGGCACCCGTAGGCGACGTTACCTTGTCGCTCATTAATCCCTATGTGCTGGAAGACCAGCATGTTTACGACGTTATCCGGGTATTTTACGAACGCGAGCTAACTGTTGTACCGGTATTAAACGATAAGAACAAATACCTTGGGCTGATCTCGATTAACGGGCTTACCGAGTATTTTGCACAACTGACGGCAGTCAGTCAGCCGGGAGGCATTATTGTGCTGGAAATAAATAATAAAAATAATTCACTGGCCCACATGGCCCAAATTGTTGAATCGGACAATGCCCAGATACTGAGTTCCTATGTCCGCACATTCCCCGATTCAACCCGGATGGAAGTAACCCTTAAAGTGAATAAACAGGATATTTCGGCCATCTTATCGACTTTTTCACGATACGAGTACGTCATAAAAGCAACTTTTAACAACAGCAGCGAAATTGATAACTCGCGTGATCGCTATGATTCGCTGATGAATTATCTTAATCTTTGAAAAGTCATTGGTCATTTGTTCAAACTTACCATTTCGCAAGCGAGTAAACCCAATCACCAATGACTAATGACCAGTGACCGATGACCAAATGAAAATAGCAATCTACGGCAGGCCCTTTAACGATACCGCAGTACGTCCGTACATTGAGCAGGTTTTTGATCAGCTGTTGCAGCAAGGGGCCGAAATTTATGTTCACCACCAGTTGCATACTTACCTAAAAGATAGTATCAGCACGCTGCAATACCACGTGCTGGGGCCTGACAAAAAAATAAAAGGTTTTATCGATCTTTTCCTAACGCTCGGCGGCGATGGCACTTTATTGGATACCGTTACCCTCATCCGCGATTCGGGTATACCGGTTATCGGCATCAATTTTGGCCGACTGGGGTTTTTAGCCAGCATCAACAAAAACGATATCGAAGATGCCATACAGGCCGTGGCCACCAAAAACTTTACACTGGACAGTCGCGAACTAATCTGCATCAACTCGCAAACCAAAATTTTCGGCGAAGATAATTTCGCGCTCAACGATATTACCATACACCGTCGTGACGATTCGGCCATGATCACCACCCACGTTTCGCTCAACGGCGAGTTTTTAAACTCGTACTGGGGAGATGGCATCATCATTTCAACAGCGACAGGCTCAACGGCGTACTCGCTGAGCTGCGGCGGGCCCATCATTCATCCCGGCGCGGAAAGCCTGGTGCTTACGCCGGTTTCGCCGCATAACTTAAATGTCAGGCCAATCGTTCTGCCCGATAGCAGCGTACTATCTTTCGATGTGGAAAGCCGTGGGACCAATTACCTGGTATCCTGCGATTCGCGGACCGCCGCGATCGACAAATCCATTCGGTTTGAGGTAAAAAAGGCCGGTTTCCGGCTAAATCTTGTCCGCTTAAATAATGAAAGCTATTTATCAACGTTAAGAAACAAATTATTGTGGGGCCTTGACGCCCGCAATTACTAAATTTGTGTGGATGCCCAAATTTGTACTCATTATATTTCTGTTCCTGTTATCATACAACTTAAAAGCCCAAACCTGGGAGTTTGGGGGTGGCGTCGGCGCCGCAGGCTACATGGGCGACCTGAACATCAACGACCCGGTAAAACCCAGCGGCCCATCCTTCGGCTTATTTGCCAAGTATAATTTTGACGGCTACCTGGGCCTCCGCATAAATTACAGCTTTGGCATTATCGCCGCGGCCGACAGCAACTCCAGCAACCCGCAATTCCGCCAGCGCAACTTAAGCTTTACCACCACCCTGAACGAGGTAAGCGTACTGGCCGAGTTTAACTTTATGCGGTATATCCCCAGTGTTACCACCACCAAATACACGCCCTATCTTTATTTGGGTGCAGCGCTGGTTAATTATAACCCCACAACGGTTTTTAACGGCCAAAAATACGACCTGCGGCCGTTGGAAACCGAAGGCGAAAAAAAGCCCTACCCCACAACTGCTATTGCCATTCCCTATGGCGCGGGGTTTAAATACAATGTTTCCAGCTCGGTAACCCTTGGCGTCGAGATCGGCTACCGAAACCCCAATACCGATTACCTCGACGATGTTAGCGGCAACTATGTTTTTGCCGGCCATAACACGCTGCAGGAGCAACTGTCCGACCGCTCGGGCGAAAAGACGGGTGTTTACATTGGCAGCCCCGGCACCCAGCGCGGCGACGGGAGCTCGCGCGACACTTACTTTTTTACCCAGTTTACCATTTCGTACACTTTCATTTCAAAGAAGTGTTACTTCAGTAATTAGCCTTGCGGGTGTGTCATCGAAATAGTGACACAAAAAAAATAGGGGACACACCTGACACACACCCCCTATGTAAATCAGCTACTTACGCAAAATAGGTGACACACTTTGACACAAAATGACACACTGACAAAATTTTGTCACCATTTTTCAGACCGATAATCGCTGGATATGGGTTGTTACCACTGGCCGGCTTTTGACTTCCTGCTTAAGACTTTCTACTTAAAATAAGGGCATTCCCGCCGTTGGTAGAAACGGCGGTCGGGTGCTCTGCTCTTACTGCGCAGGGCCTAACCCACTTGGCCGGTATCCGCGACGCCCCCTAATGCAGATTGTCTGAACTCGAATTTATAGAATTAATGAATTAGCCGAATTCTATAAATTCTTTGATTCCATAAATTCGGGTTCTGACAAAAACAAAGCCCGGCGCTTGGCCAGGCATTGTCTTTTTTCTTACATTTCGTAATGTAGTTATAAACTACAGGCATAATCGTTCGAAGTTACAAACTTCGAACAGCGGTATGTCGAACACTACGCACATCGGGGCAATATATTCTGATTATCAGCTAATTATAAGCCACCAACAGGATTGTAACACTACCCCGTTATTAATTAATGTATTAGCGTAAGGGTTTTAGTATCGTTTCAAAACGCCCATTTTGATAATTGTACATTTCAAGGTAATTTTCATTCTTAGCATCAGTATCATTACCTCGTCTAACATTGATGGAATTTTCAAAATAAAAATAAGTGGTTTTTAGATTATTGCTAAAGAAATTATAAGGATCATTAGGCCCCGTTACAAATATTAAATACCCTTTATATCGAAAAAAACGCAAGTTGTTTTTCAAATCATGCTTATAAAGATTAATTGTTAACAAGTTGGTTTTAACTAAGTCGATATATAGGCTATATACATAACCAAATCTTTTAAGTTCGAGCAAAATACAGCAATTCCTTTGAAATGATTTCGGTAGCGTGACGTCCAACGCCGAATCAATAATTTTGCCTTCTTTTACCTCTGGCACAGTTAATTTCGTTGTAGATTGCGAACCAAAATTAAATATGGAGATGGAAAATAACCAGAAAAAAAGTAGTTTCATAATAATAAAATTAAAAATATTTATAGACCATATTGAAGTATTCCTCTGGTGTAAGATCATTTTGGATTCCGATGCCATTATATTGAAAATAATAATGTGAGTTTACATCATAAACCTGCCAATAGATCGGTTGAAAATTATTTTCAAATCCAAACTGCACAAAATCATATTCCTGCGCAACTCCTTTATCACCATGAAATGGCGTAGGGTCATCAGGTCTAAAACCAGAAGGACCATAAAGATCC
>Ga0302185_10001167_pt1 | contig 18812 bp, 12 predicted proteins | sample II_Bog_E1_1_FD_200231 | JGI IMG/M metagenome (GOLD analysis project Ga0302185, IMG submission 200231) | Peat permafrost microbial communities from Stordalen Mire near Abisko, Sweden - II_Bog_E1_2 | ecosystem: Environmental > Terrestrial > Soil > Wetlands > Peat | place: Sweden: Abisko... | reverse complement strand
ATTATGCGATTTGATCTTAAATTTTATATTTATATCGTTCAACTTTCCATTTCAATTCCATTATTTTTTGGTTTAGAATTTAAACTCTAATTATTTAACTTATCAAGATGATTATATTATATATTATAATTTGCTGCATTTTAAAGGTATGCGATCATGGATTTTACTTGCCTTAGCTTTATACGACAGCTAGCATGTCTTTGTTTGAGAAAATTTTAACAGACTATTTTATCTCATTATGATCTTTTTAATATTTTTCAGCAATTAGGCGCATCGCATTTGCAGAATCCCTTGCTTAAATTTGTGGACCGAAAGGAAAGATTGACAATATTTTCTACAATGTACGAGCGTCTCTTCTGTTTTTTAATAGGCCAGGCTTCAATATTGTTAGATGATCCAATTTTTTAGCTTTCATCTATTCCTCGACTTGTCCTTTGGTTTTAAGATACAAAAACCAGCTATCTGGATCGCCACCTGCTGAACTAAATAGAAGGTAATGAGGAATTTCTGAATATAAAAATAAGTACTATTTTTGAGGGCAATATCCGCTGCCCAAAGAGGATAAGTTTTATCAACTTTAACAAATGTTTCCTCTCCATGCTTTACTTGAGAGCCAAAGCAGCAAAAGAGAGAGTTAAATCCTAAGTATTTATTGTTTTATTGCTTGAAATAATCATCTAAATTTTCAAATACCTCAACTGTAAGTTTTTATCTTCCTGGTAGTGTCTTCCATTATTATAATGGTTTTCGTACTACACAGTGCACCTTGGACCAATTGGAAGAAGCCAATAAAATTTGCACCAGTTCCTAAATAGTAAAAATAATACTGATCCTATCGCTCCGGTTGCCCCGAAGATAAATCCTTTCAATCCTTCAGCTTTCATTTTTGTCAGAAATTATAAATTATATAAATCTATTTATAATGAGTTTATTAAACTCTAATAGTGATAATCACAATTAAAGCAATAATATTTTCAAAAATCTATGCTACCATTTTCATTTTTTTTGTTAATAGAAACACTACAAAATCTAATAATATTGAACCGAATAAATCATCGCCCATTCACACTTTCTTCACGCGTTCACTTCAATCTACATTCTTGAATCAAGATAATCATCGTGTCTGTGAGGCTTTTAATTTTGACATTCTATGCATTCGCATTATTCTGTGCATTTTAGTCCAGCTCTAAAACATTCGCAATAATTTTTTCGGCATTCCGATTTTTTGCAGGTGCATCTCCTCAAGGGGACAAAGGCCGGAATATCTTTAAAAGTTCCTGGATGTCTGAAATTTGCCATTTGTTGAGCTTTAAATATTTGAATTTGACATTCTACTTTGTTGCAGCAAGAAATGCATTCGCAATTTTCATTGCAAATTTTTCCTTTAGAAAAGCATTAGCAGTACATTTTGAGACAATCTATCTTAGAACACTTGCAACCTTGACTTGGAATGCTTCGAGGAGAGAGATTTAGTTTTGAAATTGTGCGGAAAATCTATTCACTATTTTCCCAAGAGCTCTTCTCATCGATTAATTAATCAAATAGATCTTTGGTGGTGGATTTTTGTAGAATTCTTCTTTCCATTACATAATCAGGAATAAGTGTGAGTGAACCAGATGAGGAAGATGAACTCTTAGATATTGATGTTAAATTTGGATTGCTCATAAATCAATTGATATAAGGTAGAATAATTATGTAAATAATTAAAATGAGGAATTAAGGGTAATCAATAGTTGTCTATATGATAAAAATGGATGATTAAATTAATAGATATGATAATGAATTTTGTCAGCTGTCAAACAAAGTGAGTTTAATATAAATCAAACATCAATGCAGATACAAATTTAACTATGTAAATATTTTTAAATTAAATAAGTTTTATAGCTTTATCTCAGGAACCCAAGACAATGATTTAGATTTAATATAAATAAAAATCAAATCAAATCAAACATATTCAAGTTTAATCCCAATAAATGAATGGATTTAATATGATATTATTATTAAAATAGCGAAAAGTGATAAAATTAAAAATGATCTTAAGGATAATAATAAACTTTAATTTCTATAAATTCTAATTATAAATCTGAATATAAATGGGCTGCACTTCAGATACAGGTTGCCTTGGACCTAAGCCCCGTGAAAGATAAGTATACGTCGATTTGATAGAAACAATTCATGAGTAAGTTAGGAAAATGAATCTTTAAGAGTACCTTCATGCCTAATTTAGCGATAACGATACATATAAGCAAATTAAAGAGCGTCTTATGAAAAAAGGTTTGCTACGAAAATTAATTGATAATTTAGTTTCACATCGAGCGAATATCTTAGAATGCATTAATCAAAATTTTTAGATTATTTCTCAAACTTCCGTCCATAGTATCAGAGTTGCTGGCTTAGTAATTATGGATAAAATTATGGAATAATTGCAGAAGAACTATAAAATTATTGAATAAAATGGTGAACTTGAAACAAAAATAAACTCTGTCTCTCGAGTTTCTTCTAATTATCGGCATCTTAACGAAAAGAGTTTTCATCCTCATATCGATTAAAACAGCAATTCTCTAATGGGTTAAATGGATCATCGACTCGATTTAATGTTTTTTAAATTCATCCTGTTTCTCCTGTAAAATGAGGAGTCAATTTATACATATATTTTATCGTCCATTAACTATTTTGCGACTAATAGAGAAGAGAAACTGAGCTGCAAATCTTAAATATTGCGAATATTCTAAATCTTAATGGATGAAATTAAAAATAAAAAATAAATAGAGGCTAGTAGCAAAACTATTAGTATAATTTTGGCAAAAATTAAGTAAAATTTAAAGGATTTTTAAATTGATCAGTCCAACCTCATATTTTTTATTGAGGGTTGGGTATCAATGAAATAAAAAGACTTCGATGATTATGAATCTACCATAAATAACTTCGAAGAGATCATCAAACTCTACTTTAATCGTTATTTTTTGAATTATTAAATTCTATTTTCCTCATTATTGATAATCTTTGATTAATTTCTGTTTTAGGAATAAAAAATCAGGCTTATACTCTAAATGATAATTAGAATAATCAAAGATCAAGATATATAAATTTCTTTCATGCGAGGAATCTTTATATATTTGCTTAAATACCTTACAACGAGGGAAAATTTGCCAAATCACTCCAAACATATATTTAGTACAAAATAAATTAACGAAACTTCTTATAAAAATATTTTTTCTGAATTGAGTAAGATACGCGGCTTTAAATTATTAACAAAATTGATTATACAAAAACAAATTTAGGCTGATGAAACAATCGCCTATAATTCATCACCCTTCCTTTTATGCTACATAACCAATATTGTATTCAGTCCTTCTTAGAATTTCATAAGTGAATTAAAAAAATAATTTTATGAAGTTGTATCTTTCCTAAATATAAAATCAAACCAAATAATAATTAATTTTCTGATTGAATAGATAAAAGAGAAGGACAAAAATGATAGAACAAGAATGATTTTACTAAATTTAATTAAAGCCATAATCCAGATAAAAAAGAACATCACCGAATAATAATCCCTCAAGAATATTAATTTCATTATTAATATTTAGAGTCAGTATAGTCTATCAATGAAAACTTAAATCTTAAATTTTATGAAAGAGTTATTCAGACATTTTAAGTATGGCACCCTCAATCACAATTCATAAGTCAATTATAATCTTAGAAGCAGAATATGTGGACTCTTCTATTCATTTTATTAAAATATAGCCAACAATTAGGATGATTACTAAGAAAAAAATATGTCAGAAAAAGCCATTCTTAGTAATCAATCATTTAGTGATAAATCATCTTAAAAATTCTTGAGTTCTATTCGTTCAAGGCATGACTTGATGAAATAAATTATGAAATTTATAAAATATTTCATTGAGCAAAATCTCCACATATTTATTCTTCCATTTTTATAAAACCTTGCTGACTCCATTTCAAAGATGAATTTATCAAAGAAAAACAGTGAGTAATAAATAAATGTTTATTATTTGATAGTCATAATTCAAGAATGCTTAATGATGATGGATCAAAAATAAAAAATAAGTGATGAAATTGTTCAAATAAATCTCAAGCTGGATCGTGGAACAATCAATAACTAAATTTAATAGGAAATGAGGAATTTTGTTTAAAAATTCTGTCAATAAAAAATTGCCACTCATTAAATTGAATAATTTGAAGGGTTAAATAGAATTAAAGAAGGCGATGCCCTTACAATCAATTTAATTAATGCAGTTAAAAAGAAGATTCAATCCGTAAAAGACATTTTAATGCTTAACAAATTTTAATATAAACAGATCATAGAAAATTATAAGGAGTACTTTGCCAATAATCAAAAATCAACCTTGAGAAGTGAATAACTCTCACCTACATTTGAGCCTAAATTTTTTCACCGTCGCTCCTCGATTAATGCATTTGTTATTGATGCAAATTCAGACCGGAGTAGTGTTAAAATGGAAGAAGAGCAGAGTTTTCGTGATATTATGGAAAAAATTAATTAAGTTTGAATGAGTTCTTGGTGATTGTAAATTTTAATCAATTGATAAAAAAGGCGCCCATTATCTAAACAGGTGCCTTACTTTAAATAAAGAATACAGAAATATAGATGAATGATTTATTTGAATTCAAAATGAAGTCATTTGCCACCAATTTGAGTATTAAAGGGCTCTTTTTTTTGTTAATTGTTTCATAATATTTTATAATGGGGAGAAAAACAAAAAAATGCTCAAAAAAATGCCCAAATCATCTCTTTTTACTCAAGCCTGTTCATTATTCAGCGGCTTTTTCAAGGGAACTATAGACTTCCTTCTGTCCATCGTCTCTAGCTGCACCATCTATCACTCCTAAGTTCAACAGAGATAAACGCCACTACACAATAAGCTTCATGCTCCCAGTCGATTACGTAACGATGGATTAAATATAGAAAAAGTTAGAAAAGAACTAGGAATACAATAAAATTGAACATGAAAATTACAAGATGAAAATTGATGAATAAAAATCAAAAATAGTGCTTTTTCTATTTAATTTAGTTGATAGCCAAGCCTAAATTTAAGAGTTAATACTGTAACGTCTGTCAAATTGAATATGAAGACTATCTCGATGTTATATTTTGAATTATTTAGCATATACGATCAGAAGATCACAAAAATAGGATAAATAACAACAAATTCAATGATTTTATCAACGATATGTGTGATTAAATGCAAATTAAGGTCAAGGAGGAAGAATTCAGGCAATAAGACAGCAAATATGTGCATAGTTCATAGACCAATATGTATTTTAGTTCTCAAGACCATAGTTAGTTTGATGATAAAATGCCATAGAAAAACTGCAATTCATTCTTCTCTGGTTTAGAATACAAACAAATTTACGATTTGTTTAACAGCAACAACTAAAATATTTCACTTTTGCCATAATTTTTGCAACACAATCACAATTTTCAATTGAATCATCAAGACAATGATGTGGAATTCGCAGTGCCTCAATTTTCACCAGCAAAAAAATATTCATAAGTTACATAATGCTTAAAAATAGTGCCACAAGTAAAGATCAACAGACCCATTATCTTATGTGGGGGAAACTGCTTAAAGCTTGAATGATCAAAATTAAATGTCTATATTTTTAGATCAAATAACATTTATAACAAATGATGGTTTTATATGTCTGTCCAATCAATTTATGAGTTAGATCTCGTCCTCGTAAGGGATTAAATATCTCTTAAACTTAAATTCTCAAAATATGGTTAATGCTAATTCTTTAAATAAATAGTTTTTTTAATCAATAAATTCTTTCACTTATTAACTTTAAATTAAAAAAATATTTCAAATGGTTCGTTATTAACATTGGTTTATTGCTGAGATTATTATATTTAAGATATTACAATACTAAGTAAACAGAAAATCAAAAGTCCTTATAGGCTAGTAAGCAATCTAGTAATCTCCGAGGGCTATCTGGAGAGTCTTTACGTAAACGGCATTTATTAGGATCAACATTGGCTCGAAGTTTCATCTGAACAATTTAATCATAATCATCTAATTTTTTAATCTTGATACGGAAAAGAGATGACCCTCTTTGCCTATCTTTTTATTTCTTGGGAACCGTTTAACAAAGATACATAGGTTGTAGCTTAACCACAGATCCTTTTTTCTTCTTTTTAAATTCGCTCAAATTAGTTGTTTGTTGAATTTTGTGAGTTCTTTTGGTATTTTTGAGCATTAGATAATACATAGCGTAATATTTATCAAAGTAAGATCGGCAAACGCTATTTATAATTGCATTGGGATCAAGGTGATATTTTTTGCATAGAATTTCAATTATTTCCTCTTAAAGAATTGGATTTTAGTTTTTAAAATCTATAAACCGAGGATTATATTGTTTAGAAATCATGCTAAATTCGCTCACCTTTAAATCTGATAGTCTTGGCCGATATTTAGCATCAACAAAGATAGAAGAAAATAAATTTTGAGCTTTTATTGAAAAAATAGAAAGCTGTTCAAAATTAGTATTGATGATGTTATTTTTTCTTTATTTGTCATTTTGCCCCTAAAAAGGTAGACAAGCCCCGAGCATAGCATAGAGGGTGACACCTAAACTCCAAACATCCACAAGTTCAGGATCATATTTAGTTTTTTTAATAATCTAAGGAGGTGTATATGATGGTGATCCGCATAAAGTCCTTCTAAATTAGCTTTGCTAAGCAGAACAGCTAAAGCCGAAGTCGATGAGTTTTACTTTCCAATTTTAATCAAAAAGAATATTTTCTGGCTTTATATCGCGGTGACTGAGTTTGCTTTATTTAAGATATAACAAAGCTGATAAAATCTGGTTAAATATATAAACTGCCTCGATTTAGGATAAGGGCCCTTCACGATTTATCTTATCGAAAAGTTCACCATTTTTGCAATATTCCATAAAAACGTAAAGACGGCCCTCAGTACGAACGATTTCATAGATTTGTGCTATGTTTTAATGTAAAACATTTTTTTGAAAAAAGATCTCCTTTTAAATAGCATCCAATTATTCTTGATTGGACTGATCAGTGGTAAATATCTTGACAGCCACGATTTCTCCTGTATTCTTGTGTATAGCTTTATGAACCTTGCCAAATCCGCCTTCACCAATGATTTATTCTGAGTAAAAATATTAGTACTTAATTAATAATCCTAAAGTCCTGATTGCTTCAGTTTGATTCTTATACTACTAGATTTGTTCCTAGGCTTGATAGTACTCAGCTATTTACTAAGAAAATGGTTAATTCCGATAAATTCCTCTTACAACATCTATTATATATATTATCAACTTTGAATATGCTCTTAAGAATTTAAAAAACTTCAGCAGTTTTTTGAAAACTTTCATCTGTGACCATATTAGAAGACCTATTTCTGAGTATATCGATAAAGTAAGTTTGTTAGCATCTTTTAGCATCTTTTTGCAAAATTAAAAGAATATTTTAATCTTTACTATTCCATGCAAATTGTAAAACATTTTATTAATAATTCAAAACAATTAAAAAATAATCAAGAATACGAACTGAATGATTCAGTCAATTCAAAATTTGGCAAAATTGATTTGACTTAGAGCTAAGAAAACAAAAAATAGATTGAATTAGTTTATTTATAAATACTTCTAATATTTTTTTTTAACAGAGAATTGTGATTTGTCCTCTTTCTATTTTCCGATGCTAAAATTATGATGGTTTACTATGGTAAATGTATTAGAAATAAAATAATTAATATTATAATAAATTCTTGATATATTTAATTAATATCAATATATGCAGATAACATGTAACTTTCATAAAAAGACTGAAGGGTTGTCCCATTTCACTTTAAACGGAATAAAGTGAATATTCTCAGGCACAACACGTAAACCAGGACGCCCTGCCTTCTTGTATTGCTCAGCTAAGTATTTCTCATCCAAACAGATATAAGGTTGCCCATTTGATATTTTCAATACTTTTATTTTTTACATTGTCCATTTGATGTCCTCTTCAGTGATCCCAGTTCTTCGGCTCATATCTCCCAAAGTATAAGTTGTATTTTTATTTTATCGAAGAAAATCAATAATTCTCTGGGTCCACCAGGAGAGATAAGTTTATTTTCCCAGATCAGAGAGGGGTTTTTCGGGTCCTCCAACTCGTTGCTAAATAAGACTAAGTTCATAACTGAAAGTAATTAGAAACTTGCCATAGCCCTTACGCTGGAAAAAAGGGAGAACTAGAATGCAGGAGAGATTATTCTCTGTTTATTTAACCTGAATAAGGTAATGTTGACCTTTGAAAAATAACCAGCTATGTGGTATTCATTGTTTTCTATTTAGCATAAAATGTAGAAAAGGAAAATGCTCATGTCTTCGTGCAAATTTTTATGATCGAGAAATAGTTTTGAAAGAAAGGCTAAATTCTCGCAATATACGGGATTTTTGTTACCATCTATTTAAAAAACAGCCACTTTACTTTCCTCATCCCGATAGATCTCATCCCCGGGAGGGTGATAAAGAGGGCATGTTTAACTGTGGCGTCGCAATTAGACTTCCAGTGCGAAGAAGCTGAGGCAAAAATCGCAAATATAAAGACAGTCCAGGTTGTGGTAGTAGATGGGATAGGGACTAAAGTACCATGCTTCAGTTGCATTTTTACCGAGCTGAATTCTAAAGATGGTCTTGAACTTAGTGATTTATTGATGTGCCAGTAGTTTGGCATTGTTCATTCCGAAGTGAGGGTTGTCATTGGGGTGCATATGGGTATTGCTGTCTTCCGTTGGAGGGTCTTCGATTCGTTGGCTGGTCTTACGAATCCTCGAAAAAGCAACCCAGTCATCATTGCGCTTATCCAAGTCCTCGAAGTGGATGTAGTAGCTATAGGAATTTTAATCCTTGGGTTTGGTGGCATCATAATCTATAATAAGACATACAAATAGAAAGAATAAAGAAACTTACAGATAAGTTTCTAGGAAAGGGCTGGGTTACCTTTACTAAGTTTACAGTCCAAAATTCTGGCTCTGAACCATCGCTCAGAATTCTTCATCTGTGCTTCGACATAATAAGATTTATCTAAAGTAATTTCATGAGCTAAGCTCAACTTTTGCCTCAGTTCTTTGCTCACTCTCAGTTATAAACGACTTATTTTTCCCTATAATTTAGAATTCATTCCCCGCCCGATTTTAAGATAAGTTGTAATATCAAAATTTACCACACGTCACTACACAAATCCATCGGCCTGCAGAAAAATCATAAAAATATAATAACCCTTGATAAAGATTCCGCCATAATAGTAAAAAAATAATATCCCCTTCTTCGGCCACTGAAAAAATTAATTGACTCTTATTTAAGGAGATGAAGTTAATTACAACGATTAAGCAAATTTCTAAAAAATAAGTCTGCAGCATAAATTGGAAGTAATCTACCAAGATAAGTATTTGATATATTTAACTTATATATTTTTAAGGATCTAGTACTTTAATAAGGCAAATTATATTTTTATTTACTGTTGGAGATAAACACTTAATAAAAGATATATTTTCTGTTATAAATAGATAATTCCGCAGTTATTGAATCGTTTATCTTTTCACACAAATATTTTAAAACGATTTATTTCTTTCACGATTTTTTTTTTGATTGAGGAGGAAATTAATTTAGTTATTTTAGTCAATTTAGTTAAAAATTAGTGCAGCAATTAAGCATAAATAGACAAAAAGTGATGAGATAGTAGATAAGCAGAAGTGGCCGAGTGGTCCAAGGCGGTAGATTAAGGCTCTATTCCGAAAGGGCGTGGGTTCAAACCCCACCTTCTGCATTTTTTAATCAAACAATTATTTTGTGAATCATAATCTTTTTCATTCATAATAGAAGTAACAATAGTTGTATTTACAAAATGTCTCATTCAATCTTATAGAAAATCATTCTTCCTTCTTGATAAATTTTTACTAATTATTTTTTAAGTATTCTTCAAATTGAATTAAATCTTTTTCAAAACTGGCATTTGGACTCACTACATTGCGTTTGGTCTTTGTATAAAGATGAGCTTCCTTATAATTCATACCGTACTCTTTCATTAAAAAAGCAATCACTAGAGATGCACTTCTGGAAATCCCCATTTGGCAATGAACCAAGACGTTATGCTTTTAAAGTTTAGACTTTATATATGAGTGAGCTTCTTCTAAATGAGGATATATTGATTGTTTTACTTAATCTTATAGGTCAATCCATTTATGTTCCATGATTTGCAAGTGCTCTATTCTACTTTTAACCTTGCAAGCAACATAACAAGCATTGTCAATGATACTGAGAACGCAAGTAATGTGAGCCTTTTATATTTCACTTGAATTTTTAAGAGAGTGAAATCCACTCAAAAAGAGATTTCCTCTATCTGCTGGAGGATTTTCTTATTTTTAATAGATATTGATGATGTGACTGCAAAGTTTGGTTTGGCTCATCTGTATTTTAATTTATAGAAAAGAATTATTTGGAATATAATAGCTTTAGTGAGAATTAAATGAGTAAAAATATAAGACGGTAATGTTTAAATGAGTTTTTTAAAAAATTAACTTTTGTTTTAATTGAAGCGATATTTTGATTTTTACTTTTAATTTATATATATTTTCCCTCCATTATGCAAATACACTCTCTTAAGTAAAAATAGGAGAATAGTGAGAAAATTCAGTAAAAGTTGCCATTCAGTTTACTTACTCAGATATACGAAAAAGTAGGCCTCATCAAGGGCGAGAACTCCAAAAATATACAAAAAAATCACTTATCTAATATGTTCAAAGAGCTCATTCGGCGTTCCACCGATGACTTAGTTCGAGGATATTGGCTCTCCATCATCAAGTGTGGTCCTGAGTATTAAAGAAATTAGCTGTTCATAGGCAAGGAAATTCTGGTAAAATCCGTGGCTCGTAGCTGTGGAATGTCCGAAAAACAAGTTCGCGATCAAGTCAATAAAATAGGTGATCTCGGTGAAGTGGCTCAAAATTCAAAAGCGACTCAAAAGACCATGGACTCATTTTTTACAAAAAAGAAAGAGAAAACTCCTTTAACAATCTAAAAGATATTTAATAGTTTCATAAAGATTGGTAAAACAAAAGGCAATAATTCGCAGGCTGAGAAGGAAAACATTCTCATAAATCTATTATTAGAATCTACGAATGAGGAAGCAAAATTCATAATTCGGTGGATTGAAGGTAATCTTAAAATAGCGGCTGGGTAAAAAACAATGCAGAAAGCATTGGTAACTGCTCTATTTGAGGAACTATTTCCATCAAAATTGCAAACGGAATTATTATTTCAGGAGTATTAGTTAGCTATTAAAAAAGCTATTTCTTAGTATCCTAACTAAGAGAGAATGATTAAAGCTTTAGTTGAAATAAAGTAAGATTTTCATCAGCTCAAACAGTCTTGTAAACTTACCTTAGGCATTCCATGCAAGCCCATGCTGGCTAAACCCACAAGAGGAATCACAGATATATTAACTAGATTTTAAGGTAAGAGGTTAACATGCGAATATAAATACGACGGTCTTCGCGGACAAGTACACTACTTCGACGGAAGCATCCAAATATTTTCAAGAAATCTATAAAATATAACTGAAGCTTATATTGATTTAGTCGAAAACATAAAAAAAAATATGGCTGGAAAATAAAAATAAGTCAGCAGCTTTATCATTGACTGTGAAATAGTGGCTATCAATAACAGCACAAAGCAGTTACTACCATTTCAAGTTTTGTCCACCAGGTCTAGAAAAGCTACAACTATCAATGAAATTTAAGTTCATGTTAATATGTTTGCCTTTGACATCCTCTACTATAACGAGCCGCTTACTCACTTACCTTTATTTGAACGAAGAGAGTATCTTGCCAAACTTCAACCAATTTTATCGTCTGACTTACTCAGGATAAGCTAACATTCGGAAGTCAACGATCTTTAGAAAATAGACTAATTTTTAAGCTCAGCCATCAAGTTTGGAACTTAAGGTCTCATGATAAAGGATTTAGACTCCCCATATACTTGTTCTAGACGATCCTGGGAGTGGGTAAAACTAAAAAAAGACTATATCGATGGGCTTGGGGACACCCTTGATCTTGTTCCCATTGGAGCAATATATGGTGCTGGAAAAAGAAAAGGCCTTTATGGTTCTTATCTGCTGGCAGCCTATAATAGCGATATGGAAGTTTATGAAACCATTTGTAAAATAGGTACAGGATTTTCGGATGATGTTTTGCAAAAAGCTTTTTAATTTTTCCAGGATAAAATTACTCCTATAATGCCAAGATAATATAGAATTTCATCCAATGGAGAAACTGTTGATGTATGGTTTACACCAAGCGCAGTTTGGGAAGTAAAGGGAGCTGATTTTCAGGTATGCATAGAATTATTTAGTTATCCCCGATTTACACCTGTGGAATTGGAGAGGCCGATATAAACAGGGGAATAGGATTGAGATTTCCTCGTCTGATAAAAGTAAGAGATGACAAGAAACCTCATGAAGCATCGACTAATTAATTTGTGATTGATCTCTACCGCCAGCAAACTGTGGTCAAAAATGCTGGTGGAAAGATGGAAGAAGAAGATGATTTTTATTGATAGTAAAACATATAGAGAAAAGATGTTATAAAACCCTCGTAAAAGAGTAAATAAAATAATTTGCTTCATCATAGGTCATATCATAGAAAATGAGTCCTCAGACTTAAATCAATAAATTATAAAAGCTATCAAATGATATGAATAATTATTTTATAATTGCTTATGCTTGGATAGCCTAAAACTATCGATCGTAAAAAGGTAATAAAATTTACAATCAACCACAAAATAATAAAACTTCCAGCTAGAAAAGCTCTACCATTACCTGTACTCTCTCTCCAAAATGAGTCCGAGCTCTTTAAGTGTAGACTTAAATCTGAAAAATATATCGATAGCAAGTTGAATGCTTCCCTTAATTTCAAAAAGATGCTAAAAATAATTGATGGCATGGAACATCTATAAAGGGACCATATAAAATCTTCCCAATCAAGGATATCAATTAATAATAAAAATTGTATCCGAAAACAAAGAATGGAAAGTAATTTGCTTTTGAGTAAGACAATGCTGCAGCAAGAAATAGAAAGCACCATTCGAAGGCATAACTTTAAAAAAAGAGAAGATTACGATTAAAATCAAATTAAAATATTCCGCTCCAAAATGAGTCGCTCTTTCGTTCGCTTTTCTTCCAAGGATTCTTTTAAAAGAATCTCTTCTTCAAAATCTTAATATAAGAAGAATAGTTTCTTAAACTGGGCAAGCTTTTGTGGCTCGATTCCTGAGAAGATAAAAATCAAGGAAGAGGGTTTTAGTCAGCAAAGAAGAATGCCCAAAAAATATAATTGCCGGCTGAGTGGATCTAAGAGTGCAGAAGGTCATCTCGTAAATAACTCAAAAGGAGACTAGTTGAAGGGCTGGGGTGATACTTTAGCCAAAATCAAAGTCGACTTTGAGGAAGGATTTGGCATACCTTAATATTGAATGTTTTATATGATATGTGAATTAAATATCGCTCATAAATCACCCGATCAATAAAAGAATCCGACGATTTTTCCTCCAATGTGCCTCTCTCTGCATTCCTCATGAGTAAAGATACCTTGAGTGGTAGAGAGAACGAGATGTCCGAACTGTCTTGAGGGGAGAATGTTGCTGGTCCACTTTTCAAAGTCGGGGAGGAGGATGTCGTAGCGAGGACTGATGACTCCGCATTTATTGATGCGGCCGATGAGTTCAATTACAATCTTCTTGCTTCTGTGATCATCGATGATCTCAAACTCTCCGATGTAGTTGTGCTTCTGCATAATTCTCAAGAATTTAATCAAGACCTTGGAGACTGGCTTGAGCAATACTTGTTTCTTGCCCTTTCTCTCAGCATTGACAATAGTTCTTAGCGCGTCGGAAAGAATGTTGATCTTGACCATTAAACTATTAAATAATAATATTTATATATAATATTTAATTTGCTATATTTGAAGGCAACATTGTCAGTATCAAATAATTTGCTTTTCCCGTCATTGTAGCTTTACCTTCCACCTTTTTGAAAATGAAAAACAAGACGTTTATTAATTTCATTGATGATTAAAAATGTTTATGTAATTATTTCAATTTCAAGATTAAAGTCCAAACCTATTATTCCATTGCAAATTTGTAATATAATTATCATTATCCAATTAATAACAATCCGAACTTCATTACCAATGATAATATCCATAAACATCAACTAGTTTTCTTTGGAGGAGTAAAGTTTAACTTTCTCAGGGCACTCTCCTCATTGTTCAAATTTTTCTTTGATCCAGTGTCCTCAATATTCAGCCATCGATCCTTGCCGCCAGATACATTGAGTATTTTGGGTAATAACTCTCCGTTCTTTAGGACATGAATTAAGGCAGACTTGTTATTGTTTCCGCCATAATCTGAACAAGAGAAAACACTAATAATAGACTCACGGCAATCAAACCCCTCAGTAAAAGGCTCACCACTTCGAATAATAGTCATAAGATCATTGTCAGTGCAAAAACTAGTGGCTCTCTATTATGAAAATTTATTGTTCTAAATTAGAAACATGTACCATCTTGGTTTTGAAGTAATCATGCTAATAATTGGGTGTAAATTCTGGTTCTCCTGGGCGACAGGGATCACTCCATAATAATTCGTACACTATTTTTTAATTTTTGGTCTTTGGTTCATGGTTTACCCTCAAAGGACGGTCTATCTTGTCTAACTCATACATAGATTTTAGATTATGGCCTATTCCCCCGTGAGAACAAAAAATATTTTCCTAAATAAGAGCTGCAAGGGGCATTTTTTAGAATATGCGATTCACTCTGTTGAAGAAAGAGAACTGATCATCAATGTTTTATTTAAATTTACTTGCACATTAATCACCAAAACCCATACTACGGTTTACTAATCTATCCTAGTGAGACCCTCGCAATAGAAAAATATTCTAAGGATATTTAATCTTGAGAGCAAACAAAAGGAGAAGGGTCTATACACTGCGAGAGCCACGGTCCACATAATCGCCTAGAAAAAGGTAGTTGGTGAATTCAATATCTCCGTTTGGTGGTTAATCATGAGGCGCTCCGAAGGTTTAGAAAAATCGATTTAACTAGTGCGCTTGCCCGTGTATATCTCCAAATATTTTTACTGGCAGTCTCAACTAAATCTATTGACTAATACTCGAAGGAGGGTAGTTTCATCTTCAAAGACCTTTTCCACTGCCTCAAGAAGGCGATCGACGAGCTCTGAAGGAATGGGATAGTTTAGAGACGGGATAGGACGCAAGAAAAGGGCATTAAGAAAGAAACGGTGAATTTTTTAGAGATACTCCCTACTGCTGCCAACGGAAGTATTGCCTACTAATCTGCGATGCTAAGTCGGTAGTTGGTCAATTAATATTTTTTTGATGTCAGCCTAATCGTTGTAATTTGCCACGACTGCTTCTGAGCACAAACGGATGGACTGATTTGTATGAATATTGCGTTTAACAAGTGGAACTTCTGGCTCAATGTCCATTTTTTCACTTGGTCTTCTGGCTTGCTGCGTTATTGATTGTCTATGGCTTTCTTCCACTCTTCTCTACTCTTGATGATCTCTCGACCCCCTTAGTTTTGGGTTGGAATTGTGGGAGGCTGTGAAAACATCTTTTCCAAGTTCGAATGCTAATCCTTTATAGAGAGCAGGATAGGGTGCGAAGGCTTTGTTAAGATCAATGCGAAGAGTGGACTCTGTTGGAATATTAGGAGCTTCCTGATCGAAACCTCCGTGTATGAAGATATGGTTTTCAATCATGAATACAGCATGACGAAAGCGATCGATACTGGGCAATTTATACCAATCCGAAGAGTCAGTGTCGTATATATCAAGTGGCATTGATTCACCAACTTGGTTGTTTCGCCCACCAGTTATCAAAAGCAATGTGCCTACAAACAGACTTCGATGCTGGTAGCGCTCACCAGGTTTTGAGTTGTTACGATAAGGAGCTTTCATCCAGTCCATACGACCATCTCGATGTTTTCTCAGTCCCCAAGTATCATTCATGGGAATTCCATCTGTGCCACGCCCGCCAAATATGACCATCATTCCACTTGCAGTTCCTGTACGGCATACACTTGCCGAGTGATACACTCTCGGTGGTGGATTTTCTTGCCCAGCATTCACCTTCTCCCAAACCCAATTGTTTTGCACGTCTATTTTCCATATATCACCAACAGCTTCAGAGCCAGTGTTTCCTCCGTGAATGATGATATAAGGTTTCAGGTAAGCCATAACATGACCATAACGCGCCCCAGGAGTAGAACCCTTGCAATTCTTAATCGACCAGTATGCTTTTTCATCATTAAGAGAGTGAAAATCCAGTTGATAGAGACCATCATCAGCTAGCTCTCCTCCTCCAAGCGCTCCGCCAAATATATAGAAGAAAGTATCCACAGCCACAGCGCTGTGAGCTGCGCGATTTGTTGGAGGCATTCCATGATTTTCAAGCTTTTTCCATTTCTTGAGATTATAGTCGCAGAGCAGAGTATCGCCTGTGATGACATACTTGCCTGAATGATAGATAGGGTACCTGTATCGCCAACTGCCCCACCAAAGAGTAAGGCTCTGTCCTTATTGATAGGAGTAATAGTATGACCGAAACGAGCTTGTGGGCTATCCCCAGAGAATTCGACCTTCTCCATAATTATAAGATTGTGATTTAATATTACAAGTTCACACATGCAAATCGAAAATCAAACTCTTAAACTTTGATGTAGCAAGGTAATTAATCTAATATTGATCGTTATTTTTCAAAAATAGTATTAGTCTTATAATATTTCCATATTAAGATTGCACTTCTCGTTTTTTGATTCATTTTTTAAAGATGGAGGATACAATTATATTCTTAATTTAAAAATGAAAACAGTAAAATTATAATTTTAATGTGGCAAATCCAATCAATAATAAAGTATGTGAAAGAATGATATCATCGTAGGGTATAAAGATCACCTGTATTTTCACATCCGAAAAAGACAATAAAACCTATCAATTCCTGTTCTGTTTAGATTATTCAAAACGTCTATGAAAGAATCATTAAATTCCTATTCATCAATAATTTCAAAGAGTTCAATGGGTGATGATTGATCCTGAACCTATTTATTTATTAGTTTTCGCTATTAATACTGCTGATTTTTTTGTTTCATATTTTTTAAAGATTAAAGGACACTTTCTGGACTATTTTTCATCATTAACCTTTAGTAATAAAGTGCCATTTTATAGTAGTGAATCTGTTACGAGTTTATCTTTTCATAAATATCTGTCAAACAATTAATAGAATTGTCATCATCTTTCTCCATTCTGACAATTTGATACTAGTAAAAAAATCATATAAAAAAAGTATTTTAAACATTAATCATAAAAAGGATTAAAAATCATTAGTATTTTGACGGTGTCTTTGCCAAGGACTTATTTAAATGACTTCAGTTTCATTATGAACCACCTAAACTTCCTTCTATTTCTTACATTTTCTATAAAATTTGATTTCTTATTTTATCTGTGATTTGATTTCTTATTTTGCTTCTTCTTTCTGACGAGAAATTAGTATATTTTTATCAGATTATTATTTGTGTTGATGTTTTTGCGAGGATGTCATTTTAATAAAGTTTTATCGAATATGCGACCTCATTTTAAGAACTTCTTATATTGTAATATTATTCTTTTTGTTTTAATTCTCAAATGGTGGTTACTTATCGGGAATATTTTAAGTTTTACACTTTTTCTTGCGATAGAAGAATAGTTGCGTGTGGTGAATAGGGACTTATTTTGGATTGCAAAATTCACTTTCAAATTGCTGTTTTTTTGTTAGTATTAATTTCTTCTTATGCTTATCAGACTGTTTAACTATTAACACTGATTTTGAGATATCCTTTTTCTCTCCAGTCTCTTATTTTGGAACATACAAATTTTGGTCACTATATTTCTCTTAATTTTTTTATTTCTGCTTACAAGAAGCCCAACCTTTTAAACACTCGCGAATACTCTTACGACTGATTATGTTATTAGAGAGCTTATTGAAGTAAACTTATTTGACATGAGATGCTTACATTTTCGAAGACTATGCCGATTTATAATTATCACCTTCATCTCCTTTCAGATGAGAATCTTTTTTCTATGAAAGATTTCGACAGTTCTGATGCTCTTGTAGATAATTTGATAATTTTCTTTTAAAACTATTGAGTTCCATATTGATAGGCTAAGCCCCAATATACTTTTTCTCTTTCTGAAATGGAAATGATGAAGATTCCTGAGGGCTACTTTTTAGCAACTGTAAATGCTGTGCGGTAATAAAGGGTCTAAAATTTTGTGAGGTGAAATCTGCAAAAGACAAACTTTTTCGTCTTTTGTGGTTTATCATATAATACATTCAAATACCAAACGAGGAGAAATAATTAATAATTTTAATAATTTCAGATTAAAAACAGTAACTTCATAAAAATTACCAATGATCGAGTGATGATTCTTTTCAATTTTGACAATAACTATTTTATTTCCAAGATTTTTATTAACTGTCGTATTTTTACAAGAAAAGTATCCTGAAAAGACCTTTTCTTATGATATTTAATAGAATAGTTGTGCTTTCAAATTTCACAACTAGCTTTAAACATAAATATACTCATAGAGATAATTAAATATACAAAATAAGAGAAGGTAAATAAAACAGCTCTATTCTCACTCTATCAGTTGAGTAATTAATCAAAGAATATAATTTACTTTTGAAAGAGTATTTATATTAAATGGAGGAA
>Ga0302185_10001164_pt1 | contig 18825 bp, 23 predicted proteins | sample II_Bog_E1_1_FD_200231 | JGI IMG/M metagenome (GOLD analysis project Ga0302185, IMG submission 200231) | Peat permafrost microbial communities from Stordalen Mire near Abisko, Sweden - II_Bog_E1_2 | ecosystem: Environmental > Terrestrial > Soil > Wetlands > Peat | place: Sweden: Abisko... | reverse complement strand
GTCTTCAATAAAATAGCCAAAACAACACCAGTTTGGGCAAACGATGCGCCAAAATAGGTAACTACAACCGGGTCAAACCCTTGCACCGAAATATTATTCAACATAATCGGTACAAGACCCCAGTGCATACCAAAAATGACAAAAACCTGCCAAAATGCACCAATAAATAAACCTGCTAAAACTGGGCTTAACTGAAAAATACCATTCGCTGCGAAACCTACCAATTGCCCCGCCCATGTCGATACAGGACCAATGATAACAAACGTCAATGGAATGACAATTAAAATCGTAAAAAATGGCACCATGAAACCCTTAACCATCGTAGGAATCGTTTTCAACAAGAAACGTTCTACTTTAGCGCCAAAATATACAGCTGCGATAATAGGAATAACGCTGGATGCGTAATTCATTAAAATCACTGGAATTCCTAAAAATTCCATTTGTACTGGAGAAACAAACATCGTCCCCGTAAACAAATGATAAAGTGGTTCCCCTTTCATGATTGCACTAAGCGATGGATACACCAGAGCTGCACCAAGTGCCATACCCGAAAACTCACTCATTTTGAATTTTCTGGCAGCTGTTAAACCTAAAAAGATCGGTAAAAAATAAAAGAAGCCATCACCAATTGTTTGCAAGATCTGATAGGTCCCGCTCGTGCCCTCAATAAGATCAAAAGCCACAAACAGAGCAGTGAATCCTTTAATCATCCCGCTGGCCGCCAGCATCCCCAAAACAGGCGTGAAAATGCCGGACACAATATCAATGAAGCGATCAATCACACCCATTTTTTGTTCCGGCTCAGCATTTTCAGCCCCACTGTTTGCACCGGCAATGCCCTGGGATTTTACGATTTCATCATAAACATCCCCCACTTCATTGCCGATAACAACCTGATACTGACCTCCGCTTTGCACGACAGTAACAACGCCCTCTGTATTTTTCAATACTTCCGTCGCTGCTTTTTTTTCGTCACGCAATTTAAAACGAAGTCTCGTATAGCAGTGTGCTAACGATATAACATTGTCTTTTCCACCAACATTTTCAATGATGGATTTTGCTAATTCTGTATACTTTTTCATAAATAATCCCTCCAAAATTTAACTGAATTTCGAAGGTTTGGCCAACTTAATGTCACCATCCAAATAGAACTTTTCCCTATCCTCCTTATGTTATATTAGAAAACAAACTGCTCCAAAGGCTCAGCTTGGAAATCTTACCTTAATTTTTTCTGCTTACCTTAGCAATATGTATCATCAAATAAAATTTCTCATCTCGATTTAACTCATATTGATATTTTTGTTGAAGAAATTCTGCGATTTTCTCGACACAGCGATGTGCCAAAGTATATTTTTTTTGCACGATGCCTTCCATTTCTTCATCTACATCACAAATTGTTTTTTCTTCGGTAAACATGCGCTTGGCAAAAAATTTCAAATGTGTAATAAAACGGTAATATTGCAAAGATTCTATATCATATTCCATCGAGCATGTGTAACGAACAATATTTGTGATTTCCTGAATTAATTGTGTAATATCATCAGCCAAAGGCTGATCATTTTCCATCTGTGCATCAATAATATGTAAAGCAATGAATCCAGCTTCATCAATTGGAAGTTCCAATGAAAATTTTTCATTGATCAGATCCCTTGCTTTTTCACTAACAGCATATTCTTCGGGATAAAAGCGCTGAATCTCCCAAATCATCATATTGCGGATAAAATTGCCCTCACGAAAACGAGAAACCGCCATATGGATATGATCTGTAAGCGTAATATAAATACTTTCATTTAACTTTTTCTTGAGCTCTGCTTCGGCTAATTCAATAATTGCCGTAGACACCTCCATATATTCCATAGAAATATCCGTTAATAAAGTTTTAAACTTTTCCCAAGTATCTTTTTGAGACAGCGTATAGATCTTATCAATCTTCTCTTCCGGAATGTCATCACCACAACGTTTTTTATAAGCGATACCACTGCCCATAGCAACAACTTCCTTATGCTGTTCAGTTTCCGTAAGAACGACATTATTATTTAATATTTTTTTGATGAGCATCTTTTGCAGCTCCTTAAACTTTGATTATTTTTTAGTCTCGATTTTGGGAAATAAAAAAAACGAAAAAGAACAAATTTTCATTGTTTTTTCGTTTTACCACAAACTACTTTTCATTTTTCAACACTCCTTCAAAAATTTTCTTTTCGAAGGTTTAGCCAACTTAATGTCACTATCCAACATTCATTTTACTATGATTATAGTAATATATATTATGGACTTTGTCAAATATTTTGAAAACTTTATTAACTACTAAATGTCACACACTAAAATAACAACAACGATCAAAAGAGGAGCAGAAATTCTTTACGATTTTCTGCTCCTCTTTTTGTCTTATGCTAAAGCCACTTCATCGGTGCTTCTAATACTTGTTTCTTTGATTTTTACGGGAGATCCATTGCTGCTTATAATCGCTTTTTTGTCGATAACAGCCTGCATCGCAGCTTCCACTTCGACTTTTGTCAGACCATCTTTCGGATCAGCCAGACTATACGTCAAAGTTTTACCGGAATCTAACGTAAATACCATCTGCAATTTTTTCGTCATGTCGTTTCACCTCCCCTTTTTTATTTACCTTGCTTAGGCTTGCGCGATTTGTGCTTCATCCTGACGATTCACAGAATCCACAGTATGCGACTGCAATGCCCCTAATGCTGTACCGATTTCCAATAAATCTGTATCGGCGAGAGCTGGATTCACATTAGTGAAAGTTCTTTGACTCAAAGTCATTTCGCCAGCTTTGTTTAAACCAGTCTGCACTTTCAAAATCAACTTACTTGTTTGTCCTTTTTTAGCTGCTGCCATTTATCTCACCCCCTTTCACTCTACTACATGCCCCGAGGAAAGAATTTTACAATCAACGAGCAAGATTTTTCAAAATAAAAAGTGAGCTGTTAAAAAGAAGTACTTCTCCCTTTAACAGCTCACTTACAATATTTATATAGTTTATTGTTTCAGCAAAACGACATCATCGTCTTCCAGATATTCACCATTTTCCACTTCAATCACAACCAGTGACATCTTTCCCGGATTTTGCAGTCCATATTTTGTCGTCATCGGGATAAAGACACTCTCATTACTATGAAGCATCTGCACAGCATCACCGATAGTGACTTCTGCTGTTCCTTGGGTAACGATCCAATGGACACTGCGGTGATAGTGCATCCTTGTAGCCAAGCCTTCGCCAGAATTGATTACAAGACGCTTCATCTTATAGCCGCGACCGCCCCCCAAACTCGTTGCACTCCCCCAAGGGAAGTACATCGTCGTATGCTCGGTTGCTTCCTTACGGCCTCTGGCTTTCAAAATATCCACCAGATCTTTTACCTTCTGCGATTCGCCTTTTTGGGCTACCAAAATCACATCGGATGTTTCCACAACCATGATATTATCCAGACCAATCCCGGCAATCAAGCGGCTTTGTCCCAGCATTAGGCTGTTCGAACAATCGATTGGCAGACAATCTCCCTGTAAAGCATTGCCAAAATCATCCTTGTCCAACACATCATAAATTGCATCCCAGGACCCCACATCATTCCAATACAGATTGAGTGGAATCGTAACCCCCAGTTTTGACTTTTCCGCCACCGCATAATCAATCGAAATATTTGGCATATTCGAAAAATTTGCTGCCGTTTCTGCGTAAGTAGCTTTCAATTCTTTATGAATATCCGGTGCATATTGACGAATTTCATTTTGATACACATCCACCCGAAAAGCAAATAATCCGGAATTCCAATAATAATTTCCTTTTGCCAAATACGCCTTGGCTGTCTCAAGATCCGGTTTTTCCTTAAATGCACTCGTTTTATAAGCACCATGCAGATCTTCACCCGCTTCAATATAGCCAAAACCCGTTTCTGGTTTCGTTGGTTTTACCCCAAAGGTAACAAAATTCCCTTTACTGGCAAACTCCGCCGCCTTTGTCACTGCATTTTGAAACACAACAACTGGACGAATGATATGATCCGAAGTCGAAATAAACATCACTTCATCTTTTGCACAGCCCAGTTCATCCAGACAATACTGCGCAGCTAAGGCGATAGCTGGTGCCGTATTACGAGGTTCTGTTTCCACCACAATATGAGCTTCACTCGCACCACATAAAGCAAGTTCACTTTTTACATGATGAATATATTCCTGGTTCGTAACGATTACAATATCTTCTGGTTTTACCAAGTTCTTGAAACGTTCAATGGTTTCCGCCAAAAGTGTCTTATCTTGATCGATTGCCAAAAACTGCTTTGGCATACATTTACGTGACAGCGGAAAAAGGCGCGTGCCACCACCGCCTGCTAAAATAATTACCTTCATAAAATTTGGCTCCTTCATAACGCTTCATTTACTTTCTAAAGCTTCTCTTCAATCACACGTGTCAAATCACGGATGCTGCTGTCCAGTATATCCAGTTTTTTTTCAATCCGCACCAGCAAAAACGCACTGACTACCATTGGAAAACCATAGCTCGACATATACATCAAAAGTTGATCCATATTTGCCACCCCCTCTCATAGGACTACATGCCCCAAGAAGGAGTTTTTACAATGTAAATTGGATATGAATACACAACTCACTAATCTAATTATATATCGATACGGTATGCGATGCAACAAGCAGTCAAAGTGGTTGCGCTTGTATCGTGGCTCACGCTTCTGGGCTGTGCCTTAATGCCCTTTTAATTACACAAAAATCACCTAAGCTTACGCCGTGAATCCCGATTCATATCGCGAGTCTTTTCCAACAACAAATCATCCCAGGCTGGCTTCCATTGATCATATATATGCGGGTACTTTTTCTGTAAGTAATATAACCCCGCCGCATATTCATCATCATCCTGCTCCATTTCATTGAGCAAATCCTCAGGAATACAGTCATCAATTTCTTCTAGTATATCTTCAAGTATCTGAAATTTTTCATGAATCCAATCCACTGCCTTAAGTAAAATGACAGGGAACATTTTCCGATCCTTCATCATTCGATTTATTTCGCGAATAACGGCTGTTACTTCCTGCACATTTATAGAAAGGCTTTGTATTTTTTTGTTTTGTTTATCGGCAACCAGCGCTAAATCAATAAAGATCTGTGCACTCGTAAAACACTGCTCATCCCAACAAGCTTGATACTGCTCCAATAAATAATTTACAATAACAGCTATGTCTTCAATCTCGTGAAAATTTTTAATAAAACGTTTGGTCGCTGTTTGGGCTTTCACAAAACCTTTTCTATTTGCAAGAGCATCTGCCACCTGGAGCCATACCACATATAATTTCATAGACTGCGTACAGGTTGTTCCAGTCAATTGCTGGTTTTTTTGTTCAAAAATACTAAGCAGCTCTGCTTCGCAGTTAGCCATTGAATAAACATGTACATATACATTCCAGTATTTGTAGATTTTTTCTGGATATGCAGCCGTAAATTCTTTAAGTTCATGCATGGCATCTTCTGTGTATCCCAAATCTAACAATATCATAATTTTATGCGTCCAAGTGTCAATCCAGTCTTCATTGCTAAGGCTATGCTTTAACTCGTAAAATTGCCCCTCAAATTCCAACTGTTTTCCGTTGCCCAGATACTTATAAGCCAACAGAAAGCGAGCTTTCCTGCATTCCGGATCAATTAAAAGGGCACGCTTCAACAAGTTCACAGTTGTTGTGGTGCTAATAAATGGTCTCATAGCATCCGCTAGTAAATCTTCAATGGACTCACCATATTTCCGTATAATATCATACTCTTTACGAAGTTTTTTATCGCGTAACGTTTCATAAGCAGCCCGGATTCTCTGAAATTCATTTGGATGGTTTTCAGGTGGATACTGCCGAACCTTAGCAATATAACTTCTTTTCACCTCGTCTACCGTGGCAAATTCACTTACATCCAGCAACATATAATAATCGTCAACTTGACGTTTGGCTTTTTTACGACGTTTGGGCACACTTGGTTTTCTCGTCTTTGCTGGCTTTTCTTCTATTATAGCCTCTTCCGTAAATAAATTTTTTTGTTTCCACATTTAGGATTCCTCCTGCATTTCTATTGCAATCAAAAAATCAATGATCTCATCCACTATTTCCTGTAATGCAAACGGTTCTGTATTCGATTGCAATACAGCTTTTTTCATTTGCAATGCCAATTTTTTTAATTGTTTCACTTGAGAAGAAGTCGCTGTCTGCATTACTTTTTCAATTTTCCCTTCCAGTGCCGCAACTTCTTTCTCTAATACTACCAAAGGACGCATTTCCGGCTCCAATAATTCATCATCCTCCAGCTCAAATTCATCCGTAAAATGATCCTCGTCCTCAACAACAGCCGCAAAAACTTTTTGTAATTTGTTGAGGCTTTCTTTGAAATCCTGCTCCGAGTTTCTTGCTAATGCATCTTGGACCGTTAAGCTATTCGTCTTTTTATTTTTGATACAGGTAGCCGTTACTTCCAAAATACCATTTAAATTGTAATGATAGGTTACATCAATGGGCTCCACATCAGACCAATTTAGCGGTATCCCATCCAACCTGAAATCCCCCAAAAAATGATTATACTTCACCAATTCATGTTCACCCTGATAAATCTCAACATTTGCGCTAACTTGTCCTGGCTCTGCTGTGTAAAATCGCTCGCTGCGCGTCACCGGAATAGATGAATTGCGTGGAATAATCGCCTGAAAAACACCAGGACGTTCCTGTCCATGATATTCTCCCCAAATAGCTATACCAAGGGAAAAAGGTGCCACATCCGTGACAATCATTCCACTGTCGGAAAGTTCACCGGATTTTAAACCAGCCTGTACTGCAGCCCCCAAAGCCACTACTTCATCGGGATCCACCTCATGACAAGGTTCTTTATGAAAAAATCCAGTAATCAGTTCCTGAACCTTAGGTATTCTAGTAGAACCCCCTACCAGTAAAACTTCTTGAATATCTGCAATATCAACATGTGCATCTGCCAAAACCTGTTTAACACAAGTAATTGTTTCCGCCAGTAAATCATCAATCAGCGCGACAAACTCCGCGCGGCTGATTTCCAAAGATAATCCCACTGGTTTATTTTCTTTCATCGTGATCAAAGGCAATTGAATCACTGTTTTTTCTGCGGAAGATAAGGCAACTTTTATTTTTTCCGCTTCTTCTTTTAGCAAACTTTTAGTTCGAATGTCTTTTCGTGGATCAATATCATGAAGTTGAATCATTTTTTCAGCCAACCAGTCAACAATCCGCCAATCAAAATCCTCTCCGCCCAAATTACTATTACCAGCTGAAGCTTTAACCTCCAAAATGCCGCTCATCATTTCTAATACCGAAACATCAAACGTCCCGCCACCTAAATCATACACCAAAATATGCTGATCCTGCTCAAGTTTCTGTAGCCCAAATGCCATGGCTGCTGCGGTAGGTTCATTGACAATCCGCTCTACCACAAAGCCCGCCAATTCGCCAGCTCGTTTTGTAGCTCGGCGCTGCTCATCTGTAAAGTAAGCAGGAACCGTAATTACAGCCTCTGTTTCGCCTTCGTCAAATTTAGCATCAACAAATGTTTTTAGTTCTTTTAAGATCATCGCAGAAATTTCCTGCGGTAAAAATTTCTGTCCCGCCATATCAACCAGCTCATCGGACCCCATTTTTCGTTTTATAGCCGCAACGACCCGGTCCGGCATAGCCACTTGAGATGCTTTTGCCATATCTCCGGTCAGAACTTTCCCCTTCAGGTCAATCATCACTACCGAGGGAAGCAGCCGTTTTCCCTCTGGTGAAGAAATAATTTCAGGCTGCCCATTAACAATACAAGCTACCGCTGAATTTGTAGTTCCTAAATCAATACCAACAATCCTTCTTTGTTCATTCATCATATCTGATCCTCCTTGTAAGTAATAACTTGTGCTTTTCTAAGCAAAACTCCATCTCTATCAATAAAACCTCGTTTCACTACAGAGGCTACTTCATATGGAATATCAATTTGTTTTGACAATATGCGCGATATTGTCCCCATACTATCCGCCGATTGTGGTTCAAACGTTTTCCCCACGACATCTATTTCTTTAATATCAAGTTCACTAAGTGTCGTAATAATTTTTTCCGACCACTGCTGCAAAAGTGGCAACCATTCATCATCCGTACCTTCTTGCATTCCAGCACAAACCACATCTACATCATCAAGTTGGCTAATAATCGCCCCCACCAAATGTTTACGTTGTCGAAGTAAATCAGACAAAGTTTCTGACTTAACCTGATTTTCAATAGTCTTCTGTTCGAGACTTCTGAGCTCCTCGCTCAACTGCTCCAATGCAGATTGCGTTTCTTGTCTCGATTTATATTGCAATCGCGTCATTTTTGTTAATTGCTGACGAAATTCATCAAACTCAGCTTTAAAATCACCTTTAAATTGTGTTAACTGCTCACGCATGACATCATCTAATTTTTTTTCTTTATCTTTTTTTCCGAATAACCAGCTCAAATTTAACGACAAAACATTTACACCCTTTCTAACTAAAGTAATAAAATAAGTACAGACTTTTTAAATGCATCGAATACTTTTAACAACCAAATTACATAGACCATTTCTTCGTTTGAAAAATTAGTAAGTATCACATGCATCTCTATAAAGTCTCTTTTTAATATATACTATGTATATATACGATGCAAGAATAAAATGAGCTGTAAAAAGCAATCTTTCCTAATCACACTCCTAAGAAAAAAGCAGCCCCTATAAAAATTCGGTGTATAATACATAAAGCAATGCTAGCGAAAAGGGAATTAAAACCAGTATAAATTGTTTATTTTTGATGTTATAATAAAGTCACTAACAAATAAGCAAGGGAGATACAGTCTATGACCAATGAAGAATTTCAGGGATTGGTTCTATCTGAATTAAAAGGTATAAAATTTGATATTTCGGGAATAAAATCTGAAATCACCGATATTAAATCACAGTTGCAAGAAGATACTGACATTATTAAAGCTCTGCTGCACAATCAGGAAATTGCCAATGCAAAGCTTGAAAGCTTAGAACTCAACACAGCGAACAAAGATAGTGTATCTAGTATGAATGCTAAAATTGATACATTAAATACACGTCTTTTTTATCAAGAATCAGAATTGACCAGACTTCGTGCCATCAAATAATTTTTATTTTTTCTATCCTGCACTGCCTTTCTAAAAAGTGGAGCCTGTATCTTTCGATATGGGCTCCACTTTTCGTTTATTTTTACGATAATTTTTCTACGTTCGTATTTTTCTAACAAATTACATGTAAATAATTTCCGTTCCATAATCAAATAAGATTATCTTATCAAACAATAAGATACCAGTATTCGTTTATTAATAAATCATATGCTACGATAAACGCATCACACAGGTCTAAAACTTATTTGTGATATTCCTAGAAACTATCTTATCAACAAAAAACGTAACTATTCAGTAGCCTCAATCCAGATAGCTTTTTCCGCATTGCCAGCTAATGCGAGTTCAATTGCTTTATAGGCATTTACGCCATGTTTTTTCGCACTACTGAGAAGGATCGTATTAAAGCATAATCTTTTGCACCTTCCATTGTGCGTAACCCGACAGTTCGAGAAGAATTCACGGATGAAGAAATTACGTATATGCTCGATCCCCATAATTACGTTGGTCTTGCTCCACAATTTGCCGACCGAGTATTGGAAAAATACGGCGCAAAATAAACGTTTCTGAAGGAAGTGTGTCTATTATGTCCAAACAACAGCGTTCCGGTCTTATTGTGCTGTTTATCGGCTGCATCATTTGGTTTATGCCCATGCCAAATGGGCTGACACCACAGGCTTGGCATTTATTTGCCATCTTTGCCGCTACAGCTCCAATCTTATATGGAGCTGACTATGTTTCCATGAGCGACTGGTGGCGGCTCGGCTTCATCATAACAACAGTCAATGTCATTATTTGGCTGGTTATCGGCGGAGCTTGGTGGAAATTTATCGGTTTATGGTAAAACTTTTAATGTGCTCAGATTCATAAATACCTTATGACACAAATCCATGTATAATAAAAAGCTGTGCAATTTGTAATTTAAATACAAGCTGCACAGCTTCTTACTTTATGACAAAGTTTATCAATTACCAGTGATGATGCCTATAAGGTCCTGGACCATATGGACCATCAGGGAAATTCCACCATCCCCAAAAAGGACTGTCTGCAATAACGATGACAGTACTGGTATCACCCATTTCCATTAAAGTATCGTCCTGGCTGATAGTAAATTTATAATTGTCTGGATGCCATCCCTTACTCCCGATATAAATATTAGCTGGATCAACATTTACATTATCCATAGACAAACTAAACTTTATATAGGTTGCTCTGTGTACATTCAAATCAATACCATCGCTTCCACCCGTCGTCGCAAATTTAAAATCTATCGTATTATGATCTTTATCTAAGCTGAAACTGTTATTCGTTTCTTTTGAACTTTCAAAGACATTTTTGAAAGCACCATCTGTATGGATCGTTCCGGTGAACTCATGTTTTTCACCTGGTGTTGTTGTGCGCAAATGTAGTCCATCTTTATCCTGCCAAATAAAATATCCATTAACATGACCTGGATTAAAAGCAGCTGGTTTTCCATCCAATCTAGATGAGTCTGAATCAGCGGCAAATGCATAACTGCTAAAACAAAACAGCAATCCCAAAATCACAGCAATAATTTTTTTCATATATCTCAAGCTCCTTTCGTTATCACGAATTATATATTTTTAATACTACACTTCAACTGTGAACTCTGCAAGTACAAATTAAAACTGCATAATGGATAAAATAAAGCTGTACAATTCACATGATAAATTGTACAGCTTTTTATATACATAGAGGATACTCTTTACGCCTTATCCATCATAATCTGCAATATTTGCGCATCAGTTTGTACCATACCATTCGAAGCTAAAATTCCAATATTAGCAATCGAATCATCTACATTCTCCGCAACGATCCCCTCATCTCCCGTCACCCGCGTTCCTTCGATTGCCATAAGCACTGCTTTACACGCCGCACCAACCGCGGTTGATACCTTCATGGAGCAGCTGTTTGCCGCTCCATCACAAATCATGCCGCTTACATCACCAATCATATTGGATATAGCCATACTGACAGCCTGAAAATTTCTTGTTAAAAGCCATGTCATTCCTGCTGCTGCCCCCATAGATGCCGTTGTAACGGCACAAAGTGCCGACAATTTCGGCAATTTACTATGAATATAGATTGCCATCATATGTGACAGAGCCAATGCTCGTATCAATGTTTCCTGACTTTTTTTCTGTTTTTTGGCAATCACACAAATAGGTACAGTTGCAGCAATCCCTTGATTGCCTGAACCAGAATTGGTCATAGCCGGTAAAGATGCTCCACCCATGCGTGCATCGGATGCCGCCGTCGTCATCATCACAACCTGCAGCATTAAACTGTCTGCTAACAACCCCGTATGGATCTGCCTATGCAGCATCGCACCAATACGCAGTCCATAGAGACCTCGCATGCCCTCTTCGGCTAATGCCATATTCAAATTTTGCGCTTCGTTAAGAAATTCGATTTTTTCCAATGGAACCTGCGAAGCAAAATCAAATACATCTTTCGCTGTAACCCCGACAAGCGAATAAGGCACCTTATGCTCCTCTATGTCCTCCATTTTATAGACAAGTTCCCCATTTTGTTCAATCCGAACTACCTGGGTATGCTTATCAGCAATGCAGACCTTAACCCAGTCTTGTCCATGAAAAACCTTGGCTTCCGAATATAAAACATGAGGCACGTCGATAACAGCAATCAGCACTTGATGAGCCGCCACCATAGCTTTACCTGCCGCAGCCTGTTTGGGTGTCAAATTTTCCAAGACTTTCAGTTCCCCCTGTGCATCACCACCAATAGCCCCCACAGCAGCGGCTATTGCAAGACCTGCCATATTTGTTCCTGGCACAATAACACCCATACCGTTTTTCATCATATTCGCTGAAACTCTGGCTTCAATTTTATCTACCGATTTCCCCAGACGCTGTGCGGCAATTGCTGCTGCCAATGCCAGAGATACCGGCTCGGTACACCCGATAGCTGGCGTAACTTCCTGCCGGATTGCCTGAATCATTTCTTCCCACAATAAATGAACCTTTGATACAATTTGCTCTTCCATAATATCCATCCCTCACATTTCTTTTGATTATTTTCAAGATGTAAACGCTAAAAACGGAGATATACAAAGTAAAATACCAGTAGCAATAATGATTTTTAAAGCTGTCCCCTTATATTGATGCAGCAAAGGAACCTGATAGACTAAATACGCCGGAATCAAACAACCAACAAAACCAAAAACAGGACTGCAAATAGACGTAAAGCTCAGTACCGGTGCATTAAGTACAATAGCCCCCCAAGACATAAGAATTGTAAAAAGCATAATCCCATAGCCTACCATTTTTTTATTAATTCTATTTTCCGGCATCATCCGACAAAGCAGATTCATCGCCAGCCCCTGGCAAGCTTCCCGAAATCCAAGATACACCCCAAAATAAGCCGTCATCACAGCAAAAATATTAAGAATCAAACTAAATATTTTTACCGATTGCTGACCACCATTTTGTGCAGCCATCGCCAATGCAGAAATATTCGCATGATAAGCCTCAACCGCTTGCTCGTGACCCATCGATAACGTAAAAGACACTGCATAAAAAAAGACGGTCACAAACAAAATGCCAAAAGCAATATTCATCGCCCGCATCGCCTTATAACGTGCAACCTCAATTGATTTTTCGTGAGACCGATAAGAAATGACCATCGGGCTTAAACTCTGAATAAATAAAATAGAAGTCAGAGTAAATGGGAGCATTACAATCGTATCGTGCAAAAACTTACCAAGCGGGGGCATAGGACCCACGTTAGCCAAATCCCAATGCCCAATCATCAAAAAGCCGAGAAAAGCAACCACCAGCAGCTTGGTCAGCACCATGCCCGTAGCAATTTTAAACAACACCTTCTCGCCGCGAGAAGCAAGTGCAACCAACCCGCAAATCAATGCCAGCCCATAAAAGGGATTTTTCGACAGCAACGTATCCGTTACTCCGAACGACTGCAAAAAGGAAGCACTGTCATTATTAATAGCCGTAGAATAAACAAACACCCAGATAATCAACATAATAAAATACAAGGCACCTAAAAACATACCCCAATTTTTCCCCAAGTACCCTTTAATAACACTGGGATAATCTTTACATTCAGGAGAAGCCGCCAATGTATTAATGAATAAACGCTGAAATAAATACATCGCAGGATACCCAATAATCGATGACAGCAAAAATACCCATAGCCCCATCAAACCAACCTGTACCGGTAAAAATACAATACCAGCACCAATCGCCATCCCGATACTCATAATCACCCAGCCCCAATCCGTCCCATCAAAGCGGATCGCAGCAGACCATTCCGCATCCGTCATACCAGAACGTACTGCTAGACGATTGGCTGAAAAATCCTCTACTATATTTTCTTTCCAGGCAAACAAACTCATTTCTTCTACCTCCATCCTTCTATTAAGACTTGAATTTATTACTTGTATCACAAGCAATAAATTCAATTTCAACATAGGCTCCATACGGCAAACTTGACACCACCACACAAGAACGAGCTGGCAAGTTCATTTTAAAATAACGTCCGTAAATTTGATTCAAAACTAGAAAATCATCCATGTTCGTAAGAAAAACAGTCGTTTTAACAACATCTGAAAAATCCAACTTTTCTTCTTGTAAAAGTTGTTTGATATTTTCCATAACCTGTACTACCTGCTCTGACGTTTGCCCCTCAACCAACTTTCCTGTTTTAGAATCAATTGGACTCTGCCCTGAACTAAACAGATAATGTCCCGCCCTCCGCACATTTGAATAAACCCTTGGTATTTTGTTCTGACTTTGCTTCATACTTCATTCCCCTTCCCCATTTATTTATCTTTTGAATGAAAACGCTTTGATTCGGCATCACCACCTTTATTGCTGGATAATAAATCTTTAAAATCCTGCGCGTTTCAACAATATAAGAACTTCTCCGATATCTTTTGCTTGTGCTAATTCATAAACAAGATCATATTCGATAAGATCTAATGCCAGTGACACCATATGCCAATACTGGGGAAGATCCATTGCCGAAAAGCAAAACAAAGCTTTAACCTTTTCTTCCGATCCAGCAAAAGACAAGGGATTTTTTAAAGTAACAAAACTACACCCCATGCGAAATGCACCACATTCATACCGAGCATGTGGAATTGCTAAATCCTTAGAAATAACAACATCGACTCGATGTTTCTTAACTTTTTGAATCATCCCATCAATATAAGATTTCTCCACGCAGCCTTGTTGAACCAATAATTCTCCGCCAATACGTACAGCTTCTTCCCAAGATGTCGCCGTTACTTGCAGTGCTGTATTGCTTTCATCAAATAGAATGTCATCCAATATTTTTGCCCCCTTACAAATTCGTACAAAATGAAAAGTTTTCTCCTAAAATAACGGAATTTTGTGAATATTATTGTTATACTATTAGATAATAAAAAAATGAATCAACTAAAATGATTTTTTCATGATTCATCACTCTGAATGTTTTTCTTTTGCTTCAATTCGAAGCCATCTAAATCAAAAAAAATAGACTCAGGTGATACTTTAAAAAGCGCTGCAATCTTCTTTGCTAAACCATAGTCTGGGTTTCTTGTACCATTTTCAATCAAACTGTAGAAACTTCTAGATATTCCAAGTAAATTAGCCATTTCAATTTGTGTTATTTTTCTACTTTTCCTTGCCTGAACGAGTTCTATCCTCAAACGATTAACCTCCTTCCTCACCGTATAAATCATCTATAACTTTATTATAATGCTTCATATTGTAGCTGTCAATATTTTTTGCAACTTTGGGAAGCATTATATTGAATGCTTCTATTTGTAACATATAATAATTATAGAGGAGTTGATTACATGTCTCTTGGTGCAAAACTTGCCTTTTTGCGTGAACAAAAAACCTTAACACAAAAAGAAATGGCGGCTTTAATAAAAATATCCCGATCACGCTTATCCTTATATGAAATTAATCAACGTGAACCGGATTTAGCTACGCTAAAACAACTTGCCGACTTTTTTAATGTAACCCTAGATTATCTTGCTGAACATCAAAGTGAAACAATATCAAAAAATATTGAAACTGAATCCGTTATTCAACTTGATCAACTTTTAAACAAGCCTTATATTCTTTGGCATGGTATTCCATTAAATTCAGAAGATAAAAACAAAATTAAAGCAACTTTAAATGCTGTATTTTGGGATGAAAAACAAAAAGATGAACAGAAAAAACCACAATGATTTTTTCTGTTCATCTTTTTGCAGTATAGACTATATAGTTAAAGGTTTTAACTTTATCGTTGCGTGCTCCGTTATGATAAAAAGCTGTGCATTTCGTAATTTCACTACGAGCTGCACAGCTTTAACTATATGCGACATATTTTATCAATTTCAATAAAATCTCTTTCTACAATATTTATTACAAAACCGATTTCTTCAATTCATTTATCTTTTCTATTGGCATCCCGCTCATTTTAGCTATGGTCTCTACATCCGTGTTTTTTTTCAATAAATCAATTGCCACAATGGCACAATTTAATCCTTCTGCACGGCCTTCCACTCGACCTTCTGACCAGCCTACTAACTTACCTTCTTTTCTTGCCTCTACAGCAAGATTTGAAGTGCTCCAATCCAGTTTCATGTCCTCATCCCCTATCTTCAGTCTTTCACGAAATTCCTCGACGATCTCTTCATTTCTTTCTACTCCATTTATCTTTATTATACCATCAATATACAAAAATAAATCTCTTATTTTTTCCTTTTCCCACTTTTTTTCAGTAAGTAATTTTACCAACTCTTTTTTAAAACGATATCTCTCATCTTGGTTTTTTTTGGTCTTTAATGTATAAAGTCCTGCTAATACCACCAAGGCAAATGGATTATCTTGCTTCATCAAATCTGCTTCTTTTTGCTTCACAATCTTATAAACTGGATATTTATAGACAAGCGACATTTTGTAAAAAGTCTCCTTATAATGATCCGGATGATTTGTTACAATTTCATGTGTATAAATTACCAATGGGTATATTTTTTCGTGATACCGGTCTCGAATTCTATAATAATATTCAAACATTCGTTCAGCAAAATTTTCATCCCGGTAGCCCTGTATTTCTAAATGCACGAATACCCATTTTCCATTTCCACTCTTCATTTTTACTTTTAGTAATTCATCGCAACGCCGATCGTGCCCTTCTGAATTTAACAGAATTTCTCCTAACTCTTTATCTAATCGCTCAAACCCATTCGCAAATTCAATATCCTGACTAATATCTCCCGCAAAAAAGTTCATAAAATCCTCAAAAAAGTTTTCAATTAGATTTTTCCATATTTGATCACTGGTTAACTCTCTAAAGTCCCCCACAGACTCCCCTTCCTTCTTCTTATACAAATAAGATCATATGTTCTATCTATATTATATAACAATTTTGGGTGCGGTTCAAGAACATTTCTTTTTCTCCCATTCTTATTTGACTATCCATTGGCAAAAACGCTTGGATTAGCTATGCACCAACAGGGACTGCACCGATATACAATTGCACACAATCGAATTTCCATTTACTCGTTACACATATCTTAACAGATAACGATAAATGGTTTATTAAAAATTAACATAAGTGTAGATGTTTACCAGTCTTGATAGTTGATAGTTGTTCATCGTTACATTAATCCGGGAATGCAGCTTATATGGTAAAATTCTCTTTCACTTAATATTCTGGCTTTTCTCACCATATTGATTCCTCCCCGTTCTTACAATATAGCACTTTGTTGACAAAAAAGCTGTGCAATTCGTAATTTCACTACGAGCTGCACAACTTTAAATATATGCGTCATATTTTATCAATTTCAATAGTACAAATCTCTTTCGGCTGCCTGCAATAAGCACTTTATTGAAAATAAATAAAGCCTCCACCATAAAGGTAAGGGATTAAAAAGTAAGCCGCCCCAGTCTCGCAAACTAAGCGGCTTACCATAAGCTAAATTTTCGGGGCTGACCGTTTATTGGTAGCACCTTTTTTCTTATTTAATTATAACGCACTAAAATAAAAAGTACAGTTTTTAATAAATGGAAAATATTCTCATTTTCCAATACGATACATTTATTGTGAAGCAACGCCCTATGTCCAGCAACATTCAATATGAACTAATTTGTCGATGGACTATTTGTTTATTTCTGGCTTATCGGTTCTACCCACGAGGTAATCGATGGAAACGTTAAAGAACTCTGCAAAAGCAACAAGGATCTCGGCAGATGGGATATTAATGCCTGTTTCAAATTGTCCAATAGAACCTTTGCTTTTTAGACCAACAATTTGAGCTAATGATTGCATAGATAAGTTTTTTTCTTTGCGCAGCTGTTTTAATCTATATGAAAAAATTTCTCGATTTATCATAATTAACCTCTTGACGTTTAATTTAATTGAACGTATAATGATAATACAAGGTTTAATTAAATTAAACCTTACTCAAAAATAAATGTATATGTACAAATTTAATTATACCCGATAGTAGATATAGTTCCTAGTAAAATTAAAAAAATTAAGCTTGCAGTGTTTTCACCTGTACCCAAAGAATTCTAGAAATTGCTAACGAAATAATAATTGGAGGGATATTTGTTATGGTAAACAGTGTTTTTGATTCGCTGGCTTCTACAATGGAAGAAGAAAAATTAATTTCTTTGCCTTTAGAAAAACAATCTAGTGAGTATTACCATGCCAGTGAAAAAGTTCTTGCGTATCAAAATAAAATTAAGAGTGCATTACCCTTGGAGTTGCAGGAAACATTGGAACAACTTGATGATGAATATAATTGTATGCTAATGAGCGGAACGGACATCTACTATCGGCAAGGTTTTTCTGATGCAGTCCGACTGTTTATAGAAACTTTAACTTGGGTACCAAAACGAAGTTAACGAGGAAAGATAAATCGCGAAGAATAAAAAATCCGTAACATAATACATTTATTATATGCTACGGATTTTTTGTCGTGTTTAATGCCGCATGAGAGAGCTTCAGTCCTCGTCTCCGATCTTGAACCTTTCACGAAATTCCGTTATTTCTTTCTACGCCATTTTTTGTCTTTGCTATTTTCCGATAATCTTATCTAGAATAAATAATACATGATCGAAGATGTCTTCTGGGACACATTCAATAAATTTCCAATCACGGGCATTATAATCCAGTGATTTTAATTGTTCACATAGAATATCTCCATGCGTTTTCGTCCGAGCATCTAAATTGATATGCAACGGAAAATTTCGTTGAGTTGAAGTTATAGGGCAAACCATAACAAGTCCCGTCTTTTGATTAAAAGAACTGTTCGATACAACTAACGCTGGACGGTACTTCTGTATCTCAATACCGCTTTGCGGATCAAAGTTCAGATTAATGACATCACCAGCTGAAGGAGTAGATTTCATTCGAAAACTTCATTTCCAACCACTTTGCCGATACCGATTTCAGTGCAGCTCCAGTCACCTTTATAGTCACTAAAAGTTTCGTCAAAGGCTTCCGCTTTTGTCTGAATAACTTTTTTCAATATAATTTCTTCCCCATTAACCGTGATCTTAATTTTATCATTTGGATGGAGCTTGGCTTGCTGCATCAATTCTTTTGATAAACGGATTGCATGACCGTTTCCCCATTTCGAAATAGTGGTAATCATGAAACACACCTCCATAAA
>Ga0302185_10001163_pt1 | contig 18832 bp, 13 predicted proteins | sample II_Bog_E1_1_FD_200231 | JGI IMG/M metagenome (GOLD analysis project Ga0302185, IMG submission 200231) | Peat permafrost microbial communities from Stordalen Mire near Abisko, Sweden - II_Bog_E1_2 | ecosystem: Environmental > Terrestrial > Soil > Wetlands > Peat | place: Sweden: Abisko... | reverse complement strand
AACCCCCAACCCCAACCCCAACCCCAACCCCAACCCCAACCCCTTAAAATGATTTCTTAAATTATCTTTATCTAAACCTATATATTATTAAATATTCTCGTCTTTACTTGCAGATTAAATTATTAGCATTGATAACCTACTCAATCCATACCTAACTATACCATACTATCAATTTATTTCAATTTATTGATTAAATTCTTTTTATTCAATATTTGACTTATCATACATTAAATTTAATAAAATTTATTTTAGAATTGTGTCTAATCATCCTCATAAAACACCTCAGATAGAAAATAACAAAAAAATATTAAAACTAATCATATTTTAAGTAAATTTGTATTTTCTAATTATCATCTTAAAATTTAATAAAAATGATGAGTATCCCTTGTGAAGAGGATCCATAAAAAGCATATGAGTTAATATTGAACTCAATGAATTAATTTGCATGATCGTGCTCATTGAAGAAAAATGGTGTTTTTGTCATGAGACTTTAACCATTACTAAAATATAATATTGATAAATAAGCACGTAGATATTTTTTACATATTCTTTCAAGTTTATGAATTCGGAGGGCATCACTCTATCAAATCATAATGAATCAGTTTATTATTATTGTGGCTATAAGCTACTTTTAACCTTAAATTATCATTAAAATGGAAGATTATAAATGAATGTGTGGTTCCAGCAAAGTTTTATCAATTATGATTCTTCTATCTTTTTAGTTGTCCTAAATTCAGGTGAGAATAAACTGTTTTCCCACTTTAATAAAATCACCATAAATTATTTAAAAAATTAATCCCCTGTAATTTATCAATTGAAGTTTTTTTAATTTTTAGCCATATGATTTGATAAATAACAATGATTGAGTCTAAAGAAGATTAGTTTGAACAAATAAATGAATAAATTTATTTATTTTTCTTTCTACACTTTACTTATAAACTCAAGCTGCATTTCTAAATCTGATAATAATAAAAGGTTTAATATTAAGCTATCATAGAAAAAAATGACTTCAGGTACAAAGAATGACACAAACAGGCCAAAGAATAATTTTTTCATTCCTAATGACTTTAGAACCAATGAAACATTGTAAAAAAACAAAAAAAAATTCCATTATCGGAAAATGTTTTTAAGGAGGGCCTTGGAGGAACTGCAGCGTCTTAAGAAGAAATAAAATTTAGAAGTATTTATTTGCTCCCCAACTGATTCATAGAAAACTGAATAGGCATCCACTTGGAACTAAAATTATTTTAGTTTTCCCACTTAGGAGTGATTTTTGATTTTTATCAAAAAACTATAATTGAAACTGATAGTTTAGTAAAATTAGCTTTATAATTGGGGAATATGCGTAAGATTAAATTTTGAGCATAATTTTTGCCAATTTTTGTATCATTTAATCCCTTGAATTATTATCATCACGAACATTTTTATTAATAATATTATTTTTTGCTCCATTCATTGGAGAAGAGAGTCACAGTAGCAAATAGTTTGATCAATGCTATTAATTAAAACTTCTACGCTTTACTTACATTTTTTTAATTTATAAATTATTGGATGCTTTGCCAATAATTCTTTCTTGCAAATATATTAATCCATGTTGTTATTATTATTTATTCTCTTCTTGTCTTATGATTCCTTTGTATGGTAATCAAATTTATTATTATCTAAGACAATGGCAAATGATATTGTTCAAATTAATAGATGATCATTATCTAAAATAACAAAATTTTTAGTTATATCAGCGATCCTTCCTTGAAGAGCAATTCATCTTTAACAAATTAAAGCATGGTGGAGCAACCACTTATTTTTAAATGGTTTTTGAATTTTGAACATCCAAGAATTAAAATTAAAAATTAAAAATGATATTATTTGGTCAAGATGGCCTAAATATATAATTCTTCTGCATCAATTTCGGTATTGTCTACAAACCTGCTTGCAAAATGATTAGAATAGACTGCTTTATATATCCATAGTCATTAATACATACAAACTTGACTTGTTTATATGAACTGGAATGAAGCACAAACAGAGAACTGCTCGGTGCGCTTCATCGACTGTCGAGGATATTACGATCTTGCAGCTGAGATAGTAGGCTGCATGGCAACTGCAGTCCTACTTGTGTGGACTATTAATAACTATCGTGGGCTCAAGCGAGAGAAGGGAGCGGAGGATGTGACTGAGTATCAGCGTAGTCTTCGTCGGAAGATACGTATCAACTTAATGAATATTATCTTCTTAACTTTCTTTATTGCACACATATCTTTCTCAATGATTCTTTTTCAAGTCGGTAATGAGGGAGGATCATAGGCCCTCACAAGTGGCAATCTAAACCTATGGTACAAACTGACAGAAGTAGTATTTGTTTCGTTACTTAATGCAATGTTATTAACAGTTGGTTGGCTCTATTGGAAAGGATTGAACGCGTTCTTCATAATAAAACAAATGCATGCACCCTGTCTTTATCGAAATTGGATCATGTACACTTTTGGAGCAAGCTACTTGTATCTTATAGCAGTAGCAATGGTATCAGGAATTCTACTGTTGTAATCATCAGCCGGGGACTTTGAACTTTTGGTAATTAATATACTCGTTCTAGTGAGCTGCCTCATTGCTATGGCCTTCTTTTTGGTATTCCGTCTCCTCTACTATAAAAATATATTTATGTCAGTCAAACTTGGAAGTCACACCATCAAACGAGAACAAATGTATAACACCTTGGTCGTGATGACTTCATTGGCAAGAATAATCATGTCTTTTCTTTCTATTTTTTAAGTTAGCTTAGATTCAATTCGTAATTTCGAATCTGGCCAATGTCATGATACTCTCCCCTTCCATGGTATCATTCTGATTGTCGTAACCTTCCTAGTCGACCTGCTACCCTCATTTATATTCACACGAATATTTACTACCTTCGAACGTCATAGAGGCACTCACTCTGATATTGAAAAGACTCTCTTCTCCGCGCAGCCATCTGATCTCAGCAGCGGTATGGAAATTTGATTTGTTTTATAATGAGTTATTGAAAAATCATAATAACTTAGTTGTCACTCTAAAGGTTGACCGCAGAAGACGAGGGTTAGGAACGGTTTTTATCGTACACATCTTTAATATTTTAAGTCTATCAAGAGGATGACCCGGTGATCCCAACACTTATTGCAGATTGGATTAACTCCATAAATCAGTCACGTTCATAGTCCCCCTCCCTGGTTTTTAGATAAACTAATCCACTCGCTTTTTCTCCCCCATGATCTTTTTGTAGGCAAAGGAGTAGTCCAAAGTTTTCTGTTCGCTATGACGATAGTTGTAGCGGAGAAAGGTCATCTTGCGTTCTTCCGAAAATATTTCTGTATCGCGGATAGCCTGATAATGTTTGTCCTCGTGGTTGTTTTTATTGCGCCAAAGATTGGTGAGATCTAGGTATACTTCCTAATCTCTTTTTATTGTCTTCGAAGCCTTCAAAGCCCGCCGTGCTCCAAGTTTTTAGTACCTTAACAGTACTTTCCTAAGCTATGACTCACTTTCCAATTTCATTTTTCGATTAATGACAGAAAATTATTATTATTTGTAGAAGGATTTCAGGACAAAAATTAAAGCTATTTGCGTTTAAGAATATAGGCTATTTATCAAATTTAAATTATATTTACTTTTAAAGAATATAATTTTTCTAGCAACTGCCATGATAAAAAGAATACCCAAGAGTCAAAATGGATGAATATGCAACCTTATTGTTACTTGAAATATGTGGTTTGAATTTTATTCGTTCTTTTTCTCCCAGTAACTGAATAGTGGAATAAAATTGATAGAGCCCCCGTTTTACTATTATTTGTACAATACCAAAAAATTTTATCATTGCTAACAAAATATATAAATACTTTTTACTCATAATGAATTTAAATCATTATTTTTTGAGGGCTTTTAACTCAACTAAAATACCATCCCAAAGCATTATCCTATGCTCGATGGCCTCACAAGCTCCCTCAAGGATATCAGTGAACTCTGGATCGTATTTTTAACCCAAATATAAGAGGAGATGAGATGCCTTTGGGGCATGGGAATTTTAATCTAGTTCAATATGCCTGCTGAAGTAGAATTTCAAGATTGGGCATTTAATGTTGGTTTTTTCAACGCTCTGCATAAACCCCTTAAACATAAAGGGGATCAGGTCTTCTCTTCCAAAAAAGAGCTGTCCTGCTGTGTAGGGAATGGTCTTAAAGATAGCGGCACATGTATTCAAATTGAATTTTTTAACATACTCTGGGCTATCAGCTTCGAGGATCAACTTTTCTATGTGTGAGTATGTGTTTTCTTAATGAGTCATCTCAGAAACTCTTTTGATATAATCCATAATTGGTTGGGTTTTAGCTCCAATTTCTTCCATGCCTTTCAAATAAAGTTCAAAATGAGAAAGATGCTAACCTTAAACATCAGTGATATCTGTTTCCTCTCCAAGGATAATTTAGTTTACAAATCGAGCTGCATTAGAGTCGAGACAGGGAGTCCAAAACCTCTTCGTATTGGTTACGTTTCTCTGAAGTTCCTTAACCAGCAAGAGGAAATCCCAGACAGCCCAACAGTGCCTCTCCATGAATAGCTTAAAATCTGCATGAGTTGACAGTGACGTATAAATTGGATGAGATAGTAACTTTGCTTGAGTGGTTTTAAGTTTGGGGTTAGACAATAGTAATTGGGTCATCTTTTTCATATCTCTTCTCTTAAAAAAACATATAATTAATACTTTTCCTAAATGTATACTACACATTAAAAAGTTTATATTTATTTGTTGGATATCGTTAGATTTATCTATAAAAAATATGGTGTAGAAATTCCTAAATTTAGAAAGCAAGGAGAAACCATTTGCAGACTAACAGTTCTTCCTAGCCGCTCTTTGACTGCTTTTTGATCGATTTCTGAGGCAATTATTATGTCAAACGAAATTAAAATTCATTTCATCTCTGCTTACAATCTCAATAAGTTATGTTGTTCTCTATGCATTAAACTGATCACCCAGAATTATTATTATTTGTGATTTCAAGGAAATATTAAAAACGATTTACATTTAAACATAGACCTATTGACAAATTTAAAATGAATATTACTCTTATTAACAACTGACCACAAGTAGAAAAAGTCATCTATATTGAGATTTAACTAACCATTGAGTTTTACGGCTTTATCTCCAGAATATGAAGTAATTGGAACTGATAAATAATCGTTGCATGTCTAAATCAGTCAAATCTCATAACTCTTCCCTGAGTCGTAGAGATAAATCTGTGAGAGAAAACAATGCCCCCAAGATCAAGTAACGCATTAGGTAAATCCTCTCCTCTGTCAAAGAAGAACGACAGCACATCTAGAATCGGTTGCATCAAAACGATATTACCATACAACAACTTAGACAAGAATACTAGATGCTGGTACATTTCTATTCATTTAGCGTTACGATCACGATTTCGATCACCTCAACGAATAGGAGCAAACCATTATCGACGAACTATCTGCGGGTCTGATCGAAATGGAAATCGACCCTCATTCGGTGCTCTGTCTTCCGCCCCGTCTTCCCTCTTCCGATTCACCATAATGGCGTGAGTTATCGAAAAAGTAGACCATAGAGATCCAATAACTGCTAATGTCTCGTTTGCAGTAGCAGCTAAAACAGTGATTATAGATCTCTAGATGGAATATAATAAGATGGAAGGTATTCACTCGCATTCATTCTTTGTCTGCCAACAAATAATTTAAAACACTATACTAGCTAAAACTTTCAAAATGCTACCCCCGAGTTGGGGAGAACTCGGTGTTTTCAGTTGCGTACAGACTTCCAAATTGGAACAGGCACTAATTGAGTCAGGCGATTATTTTTATGATGCAGTTCCGAATCGCATGAGCGAAGATGTGCAAACCCGCTATTGCAAAAGACTGAAACTCAAAGGTTCGGAACTAATCACTCCCAAATCTCATCAAAGAAGTTAATTCTGTCGATTGAGCAGAGTTAGTGGTCTCAAATACACAAAGACGCCAAAGCATAATTCGATTAAAAGTAATATCCTGAGTCAGATGATGCTGATTCCACTTAACGAGGGGTAATTAGACTCGCATTATTCGAATGAGTCCTAATCGTAAAAAGAAATAAAATATAAGCTTAGAAAACGAAAATTGCTTCAACATTAATGTTGTTCCAAGTATGACTAAATTTTGAAGTAGAGCAGTATGTCACAAAAACATAATAGCAAGAAGCATAAAACAGGCAGTTCTACAGTGAATGATGACCTCGATGAAACCGTAATATAAAATAGTAAAAATAGCAAACAAAATACTATTAAAATCCTATCAAATTGCTTAGATTTAGAGGTGGAAATGCACGAAAGCTATAAGGAGCAAAAAGCGGAGAAAGACGGAATAGAGGAGAAAGTTTAAGAGAACTCTGAATTAAAAATTCTTGAATTACCTGACACGAAGAAAAAGGAAGTCAAAGTGGTAGAAGACAATTTTCTTAAGGACATGGGCAACATTAAACTCATTGAGTCCAAGCAATCAAAATAGGAATTCTGCAAAATTACCTTTAAAGGTAATCAGCTCAGAGTAAAGAAAAGACGAATTGATGTATGGAAACAGAATGAAAACGGATTCACCCCTATTAAAATTGAAGATTTAAGGAATGGCAAAAATCATGCTTGTTCTCGTACGCAGGTTAGTATTAGCAAATAATATGAGAAAAGATAGCCCTATACCAGTTTTGGACCGAGAGCCCCTCGATAATAAAACACAAAAATTTAGTTATAATCCTCCAATAAATCGAAATTAATCAAAATTTTTAATCGCCGCGCGCTTGAATTTCTCCTCGGCAATGAGCCAAACTATGAGGAACTATCTTCATGCAAAAAGAAGATAACTACAAAAATATCACAATCTGTCCATAATAACCTAAAATATTGAGCTTCCTTCTGATTGCTCTGTGTATATGTTCTGATTGATTATTTGTATTATTTTATTGCATCTACAAGTAATGACGACAAGGCTAAGTCCAGAACAGACTGAGGAGTTTAAGCAAGCATTTAAGATGATGGATATCGATGGAGATGGCCTCATCACACCGTGGGTATTCTTCCATATATATAGGAACTCAAGAAAATCATGAAGTAGTTTTCTTTCAATCCGTCGGAGGAAGAAATTTAAGCCATAATCAAACAAATAGACACGGATGGGAATGGCTCTATCGAACTCAACTAGTTTCTTGCTTTCTTTGAAACGTACTCTTCTCCTCATTCAGCCAATTCTCAGAAAAGTATGATTAGAAAGAAGAGCTCGCGCAAATCTTCAAATTATTCGACAAGGACGGCAACGGTCAAATTTCAAAGGAATAGTTGAGGCAGGGTCTGGCCAAACTTGGCGAACGCATGACCTAGCAGGAAGTGCAGCAGCTAATCGATGCAGCCGACGTCGACGGAGATGGTCAAATCAACTATGAAGAGTTTGTATAATTGATGAACTTCAAGTGAATTATTCTCTACCATAGGCAGCAATTAATTATTCTATTTATAAGATTTCTAATTACGAATTTGTGAATCAATGGTGAAATTGTATCAGTTTTTAAGAGGCAAACATTTTAGCCTACCCAAAGTGCGCGCATTTTCATTGATTAATTGAATGAAAGGGAGCGACGAACTTTTCCAGATTATCATCTTGGCTTTGCTTACATTTTATTAATGGGTCAGAATAATTTCAAGTCAAATGACTTTCGCGGCACGCTGCCCCTCAACTGGCAGCAGTGTCCCAACGACAGCAACATACTCATCAACCGACTAACCCAGCAGCACTTGCAGCGTCATCATATCAAAATATTAATAAAAGATCTTCCCAGATAAACTACTCTCCTTTCCGCTCGTATAAGCAACCCTCATCCCAATGTTTGTCGCCTCTATTACTACCACTTGGTAGGAACTTAACCGAGGGGCGGGGGAGACCCATAGAAAGATAGTCGTGATATATACGTATATACTGATCACATGCTTCCGCTACGGAAGGACGATTGGACTAAATAAAAGATAATACATGCTATGCAGGCGTTGAAAAGGCTAACAATTATCTACGGACCCTTTTATATCACAGAACAGATGATCTGCCAGAACGAATTGGGCGATATAAGAATATGGATCAATAATAATCCAGGCCTCAACCACATAAACTATAGCTGCGAGAATGAGGAACAGAGTTTTGCTACTTTAATTACTCTCCTCATGCATAAAAATAAAGATTTAGCCAATACTTTGCGAGGCTGCCGATTACTGAGAGACGCCTTGGAAAAGTTAGAAAGACAGGCTAATTCAACCACTACACCTTATCAAAGGCTAAGCCATCAGGCTCAAGATAATGACTTTTTTCAAAACAGACAATTTGACAGCAACAAAGGCAATCCAGTAAACTATGGCAACTAAACCTAACAAGTAAATCGAGTTTCGCCGTTAAAAATATATTAAAATTAATTTTCCCATCTAAGCAGCAATTGTTCCCGACAACTTTTAAAATCACAATCTAATCTGAGTAATTTAATTGAATTCAAGAACAAATTGCATAATTTCCCTGAAAGCAAAACTCCAAAAGGATAAAAAGTATCTTACAAATTACCTTATTAAATTCCGATTGATCAGCATAGCAGTCTTAAATTTGCAGAAAAAACAGCCATTATGGCAAACTTAAGGAATAATACAACTGTTTACAGCTAGCAACAAAAAATGAAGAACTATGCCTCTAAAGTACATCCTTTTATCCATCCCAACAGCAATGACAGTGGGGAGATTTTTAATAATTATCCTCAATAATCTGCAGCGATGGTGAACAACAACTCGACCTTCCCATCTTCAAAACTTCGCTCGTATGCAACTCCTGTAACAAACACCCCTTGCCGTTTTAGTTATAAATAAGTTACTCCAAATCAAACTCCTACAAATAATCTTAGTAGTTTCGCTCATAGTACTCACAATTATCTTCAATCCCCGAGTGGACTGTAGAGTCCAATTAAGAATAATAGTTATTTTTAAAAGGTAGCACAATTGCAGCATTGTCCAACTGCCCCTAATAAAAGCAAGTTCCTGAATCAAACAGAGGGAAACGAGCAATCCAAGAATCAGCCCAATAAAGTTCCAATTTTTATAAAGAACATGAAAAAGAAAACAACAACAAAAAATAATAAATAATTTCAAGTAATATAGAATACAAATATCAGCAGCGACACCAATAAAGGCAATAGCTTTTCACGGCTGCAAATTAAACCACAATAGGAAAATGGACAGGAAGATATGAATAAATCCACCAAAGAATCATTCGTTTCAGGACAACCCTATCATTCTCGACCTGATAGCCATAGAAAACCTCAAAAATTATACACTTTTTGCAATGTCTAACCAGCACATCACAATAATGATCAGACTACAAAAAATAGAAGCAATCAATTTCCAGTTAGTCCCTCTAAACCAATCATGAGCAAATCGCCTTTTAAATAGAAAAGCAACACAAGTAGTAGACCCAATTTGAATGTTCCGAAAAGCATTCTAGGACATGTTCCTTCAATTTCCTTTTTCCAGGGCATCAACAAATCATAGAAGTCGTAGATAAAGAAATAGAAGGCCCTCAACCGTACCAAGACATCTGAGTTGTCTAATAAAACCAAAATAGCAAGTCATTTCGAAAGCATAACCTTTCGAAACCAGCAAGAAGTCATACATCCCAAAACACCAGTTATTTAGTCCAACAAATAAATATCTGCAGAACAGATACCGACCACCCAATCAATTTAGATGGTCACTTCCCCAATTAAGTAAATTCAATAGTAAGAAAAACAAACTTTAAAAAAACAACTCAAGTTATAGTTTTAATCTCTGTTAGGTGAAGAGGAGAAAACCCTCATGACTCACCTCAACAGTAAGGAGAAATCAACCAAACCAAAACCAACAGATGAAAAAACTTAAAAGAAAGAGCTGAAAGATAAAATCAAGATGAAGCAATTAGAATTTGCAGAGCTTAAAAAATAAGCATTGATGGTACTTACTGACGACTGATTATAAATACGTTTTTCCTATCAATATAGATTATTTTTTGAATAAAGGATCATACTGCTGTCCAACATCCGTCAATAGTCCAGGCAGCGCCGTTGACCTGCTTAGAGTTCTCTCCAACTAAGAATACTACCAACTCACCGATGTCTTGCGGTGTGCTGAAAGCTCCGCTGGGCTGCTTTTCTTCGACTAGGCGGCGAGAAGCCTGTTCAATAGTGATGTTGTCTCTTTTTGCAATAATCTCAATTTGGTTTTCAATGAGAGGAGTCAACACAAAACCAGGGCAGATGGCATTAACAGTAATTCCTTTCTTAACATTCTCAAGAGCAATTGCCTTTGTGAAGCCAACAAGGCCGTGTTTGGCCGCAACATAAGCTGATTTGTTGACAGAAGCCACCAATCCGTGAACTGAAGCAATGTTAACGATTCTTCCCCATCCTGACTTTTGCATGGATGGTAATGCAGCTTTGCTGAGATAAAATGCAGAGCTTAGATTGAGTGAGATGACTTGCTCCCATTTTTCATCTGGGAAGTTTATGCACTAATCAATGTGCTGCATACCAGCGTTGTTAACCAATACGTCCACGCTTCCAAAATATTTTATAGCTTCTTCCACAATCTTCTTGCAGTCCTGAGCCTTAGTAAGATCAGCAAAGATGAATTTGGCTTCAATTTAAGGGTATTTCTTTGCAAAATCAGCCTCAGTTGCTTTAATATATTCCTCTGAAGCGAAGCCATTGAGAACAATGTTGAATCCCTTCGCCGCGAGAGAGTGAGCAATTCCAAGTCCAATGCCGCTGAGTGAACCGGTCACAAGAGCAACTCTGTTCTTTTTGCTGAATACAATAATTAGTACCTCGTAGTTTTGTGTTCCTCTGCTGCTAAATTTTCCATGAATCAATGATAATTATATCTTTGACTGATTTTTTTAAAAATTGAATCTTTTCAAATAAGATCATAGCTACAATAATTAAATCAATCGCATAAATAAAAAGGATTGCATTAGTAGATTTAAAATCAATTTGTTAATCAGTCCTTGCAAGGATTACTTTTAAAGCAGGTGTATATCCAACCTTGATAGATTCTGCTCAACACCACGCCTTCCGCGTATTTGTAGCATTTATTTTATCGAGCGTACATCAATGATAGTTTGTTGTCTTCTTTCAACTTCTAACCTTCTTTACCTGCATTAACAAATGGTTACTCGCAGTACCGATGTAGAATAATTGCTGACTGGTCATTTTGGCAGCAAAAATTCCCATACTTCCATATCGAAGAATAATTCCATCCTTTACAACGATAAAACGATGGGACACAAATAATAGAATTTTTTATATTGAATTTTATCCATACTCCTACTATTCAGGTTCTGCCTCTGCAATTTCTATCTTATTATCGATTAAATAGCGCAGCAGTTTTGGTGGATTCAAATAGAGTTGCCCATTCATATGATAGAGCATATTCTTGCTTCGATGCAGAATATAGCTACTTCCATGATAAATGATTTGCTTAATTGAATCTTTATAATGGACTACCACTACATCTCGTTATAGATGCACATCATAGGGGAGATAGTATTTTTTTACGATGCTATTCAGTTGCTGGATATTTGATAATCCTATCTTAGATTGAGATGTAGGCATTGGTTTTGTCATTTTTAACTGCTATTTCACTGATCCCATAAAATGATTGACTCGTGAGTTTTGCTCGAGTCGACGGTTTATCAGATTCATATTGCTAGACGCCTCAGCAATACTCCTTATAGTACTGTTCCCCATGAGTGAATTTCTGTTTGTTTGAGTGTTGAAATTAAGTCCTGAAGTTTCTTAGGTTCGTAATTATGTGCCCATATTGGTGACAAGCGAGCCTTTGCTTTTATTTTTCAATATTTATTTAATTTATTTAAATGTTTAACAGGAATTAGATCTTTTATTGGTGAACTATGTCTTTTTAAGGTCCCTACCTCTTTTCTATTATTATTTACCTTTACTTTCCTTCCCCTCTTTCTTTTCGTTTTCATCCTTCGATTGTCTATTTTTATCATCTTTATCTTTCGAAAATAATCGAAATAGTGAAAATCCCTTCTCTTATGGTTTTGCCCGCATAGTACTCACTGATCTCGGGTGTTTAATTTCAAAAAAAGGATGGGATAACATTTGATCCAGGGTTAATCTATCATCATAGTTGATAATTAATATCTTTTCAATTAGATCTTTGAGTTATGCACTAATTTTTTTATCGCTTGGAAAATCAAGATGACAAATTTTCACTTTTTAGAGGGTTTACTTTACTGTACGACCCTCAAAGGGGCAACTTCTATATTTTAAACGATAAAGGATAATGCCAACAGCCCATACATCAGAGGTTAGAGAGTACCCAAACCCACTGACAGCTTAAGGCGCAATATAGTTAGGTGTACCGCATGTTTCCCGTTTCAACTCGCCCTAATGTGAAAGTTGGCATGCAAATCCAAAATCTCCAAGTTTGAGTTGATCCTGAGAATCAATATAAAAATTGCACAGTTTAAGGCTGAATTCTATAAAAATTACTCACGATGAAGTATTCCCTTGGAGTGAATATAACTAATCGCATTTATGACTTGTCTGACATAAAAAGCAATTTCCTTCTAACTCATTCTCGCGCTAACCTGCAGTCGTCTCTCCAAATTCTAAGTTATTTAACTCTTACTCCTTCTGAACAATACTCCATGAAGATGTACTGATACTTTTAATCTTCGAACCAATGATCGAGATGCACCACGTTGGGATGGGACAGTTGCTGATGTATTCTAATTTCGTAGACTAGCTGCTTATAACAATTATTACCTTTTCTTTAACAAGCATTTACAATTTAGATTTCGGAATTATTTTAGCAACATACTAACTATCAGAATTAACTGTGCGAACCAGCCAACATTTGGAGTAGGATCCCTCGCCTACCATCTTTATTTTTTTATAACGTTTAACCACTCGTTAGCCGTTGACAGTGCATATGGGTTCCTCGATTTATTAAGTGTTCTACATATTATTATTGGATTATTATTGAAACCACTACCGAACAAAATTAAATCAGAATTTGTTGGTTAATTCAATCGACCTAAAATAAAATATTATCCTGTTAGAGTTTGTTTGACCTTTGGGTGGGACAAAATTTGCAATAATGGTTGATAATAAATCCTTGTATTCGATTTGACTCTCCTTTATTATGATTTGATACGATTTGTTTGATCGTTACTAATAATAAAATTATATGCACGAATAACTAAAAAATATTCTTTTAAGCATTAAATCCTCCAAGAATTATGATCAGGAAATCGGAAAAGTCATCGACATTCTAAGAAGTATTTCGTATTTTAAGGACCTTGATGATCAATTTGGAGCAGAATATTTGGTAATGTGCCTGCCATTGATCAACGTCTTAGTTTTAAGGAAAGGGCAGACTCTCATCGATTAATGCGATCATTATGTTTTGATGGACGGTGACCTTCGAGCAGAGGCACTAACATCAGGTTCACGCCGGCAGATATCATTAGGAACATTAATTGATCTAAAAGAGGAGCATTTGTAAAGTTTCGTGGCAAATGTTGACTGTTATCTGATTCGCATAAAGAAGGGTGTTTAAATGCAGAGCCATTACAAAATCTTGTTATAAAAAGAGAAAGAGTGTTTACGGCTATTTAGATAAAATTAAAAACACCTCACATAACAAAAATAATCTTATAAATAGCAATTATTTATCAAGGTGCCTTTTTTCAACTGTCTGAGCAAATTTGACTTCATTGATTTAATTATTAAAAGCAGCGTCAAAGAATATTCTCAAAGTTATATTACGCATTTGAATGGAAAGGAAATCACCAAGATAGGATGCATTGTTTCGGGCAAGATTAAATTAGCATTTAGCATGGATGAAAGTTTGGATAGAAGAGCAAGAGATAGAGAAATGCAGTGGAACCTGTCTGAAGGAGATTGGATAGGATTGGAAGAACATCTTGGAGGAGAGCCGATGAAGAGCAGTGGGCAGGTGGATTCTGTGACTGCAGTGTTGGTGTGGATTCCAAATTATGTCTTTAACAGTAAATTTAATGTTAAGACTAACTATCAAGTAATAAACAGATTAATGAATCTAATGTAAAAAAAGAGAGAAATGTTTTAAAAAAGTTTCAATTGCATTAAAAAGCAGTACTAATTGTCAAAAGATAATGATAGGTCTATGGATGGAATTAAGGGTGAACTAGAAAAGAAAATTTCTGGTCTTGACTCCAAAACAAGGCATAGGAGGAGTTTTCATAGAGCTAAGTTTACCAGAGAGTTTGATATTCCCTCTAATATTATTCATAAAGTCACCAACTTTTTAGAAATTATTCCCACCAGTTCTTTACCCAAATTGAAATAAAAAGTTGTTCTCTTTCCGGAAGAATACGCTGCCAGTCTAGTCAATCCATCTCTACAAAGGGAACTAATAAGACTTGAGAATAACAAGAATCGTAATCATCGATCAAGCTCAGTCAATAATCGCAGCATAGATTCACCTTAAAAACTTTATAAAACCATTTACAGCAAAATCGCTTTCCAGTTTTAAACTGCGCAGCAATATGCTTTTACCAAGGAAAAGACTCCAAAGAAAGCCTCGCACTATAATTTCAGCATTTATAATAATTTTAGAGTGAATAAGGATTTTAGAATTAAGGAGGACCAGTCATAAAGGATGAAAAGTTTGGCAGTCCTTCCAAATGCCACGTAAATGAACTGAGAAGCATAGGATTAAATATTCATATTTAATTGATGATAATATTTGACTTTTAAATACATTCCATTTTCAGACAATAGAAAAAACAGATCATTATCAAACAAATATAAATTGATAATTACTGATTGATTGCAAAATATCAATATAATCGCCCCTTTAAATTAAAATTTAAAATTTATGAGTATCCCCGACAAATATAAATTTTTAAAATTCTTCGCTCCAGATCCAGCATTGCAAGAAAATACCGATCCCTTAACCCATCACCTTCCTCCCTTGACTCTTACATTATCGCAAGAAGTGCAATCATTAATATCTAAAATACGAGATTCGGTGGCAGTCGTATCTTCCTTAGGCTTTTCTCAACAATTTTTCTCGCTTGTCAGAAAAATGCTTATGTTGTAACAAATTCGAGGATAATAATCTCCGAGGCGAATTTCAGCTCACCCCATCAATGAATTACAATTTTACAATAAAATAGAGATTGGCCTTTCCCAACCGGTGGAATGGATGTACACTGCGTTAAGACTAAAACTCGTATCGAAACTGTAATTTGAAAGTCCAATTAAGCTGAATTGCGATTAAGATATTAAAGTATAAAATGAAGCAATAGAGCGCATAATCACAGCAAACCTGGTGATGTCAATGGTAATTATTTACTAAGTGACTGAGTAAAGACATATTTTTTAATTAAGCAAAATAATAGCAGCATTTCAATAAAAAACCAGCAATTTAATGCATCCAATATTTCCTTCTTTCTTTTTACTCTACAACTCTTAATTATTGAGTTCCGAGATGATTCAACAACAGTTATAATAATGGACAAACAAGGGAGTTGCCTTTCAATTAATTTAAACTCTGCAAAGTTAATAGATGAGTTGGAGCGAACAGCATAAACTTATAAGCTATTCTAAATTAATTACTGGAAGTTTAAAAACAAAAATTATCAATAAAAGTACGCTCACACCCAAAATGCTTATAAAGTTTTTAGCAACTTATCTGGGAGAAGGCTAGTAGAGTGATGACACAATATTAAGCGCATGGCAGAAGGCACAGCTGACCCAAGCAGACGAATTAGCTTAAAGTGCCTTATCAGAATATATGTCTAAAATTGAGGAAATAACAGAAGGTAAAAATCTTTTAGGAGTCAATTTTTTCAAATAAATGTAGGCTAAAGTGCGAAATGATATCATCAAACAAGTGAGTGACAGAGCTATAAAATCAGGAGTAGGTGAATAAGTGATTAAAACTGAAAGGAAGCTCTTGTAATGCAAAGAAGAGCTGGAATCCAAAAATAAGTGGTCAATTCTGAGTTGGGGGCGAGAGTTCCTCAAATAATCTTACGCCACCCTATAAAAAAAATTAGGAAAGGACATTAAATCGATCCAGGCCTATAAGCAGGAAATGCAATTGTTTATCGATTTCTTCAAGAAAAAAAGCGAGCAATATCTGACTTTGGATCTGTCTCTACTTTTTAATGATTTTGCATTGACTAAAATGTTTGAGGCAGTCCAGCAAATAAATACTACTCAGATCACTCAGCTGCAGTAGCAATCAAAATCTTTATAAGCTCAAATTGCTACGTTTACAAGCGAAAATAAAGAGTTAAAGAAAAAAAATAACAAATAGGAAAGTTAAATTGCACGAAAATACAATTAACTCAAGGAAAAGAATATGCTTCTCGAGACAAGGTGCGAGCTTGTTGAGAGGAGTAGTGAATTACTCAAAGATGAAATCGCCTAAACTAAATAGAAATATTAAGACAAACTGGCCAAAATAAGCTAAAAGCATTATTTAGAGATAAAAGAAGTGAGATAAGAATGCGAAAGTTTAAAGTAAATGGAGGAGCAAATTACCAAAAAATGTGCCCTTCTATAATGCGAATTAAGCAAAGAAAAATTGTTGCATGAACAGACTCAAACTTACTACCGATAAATGATCGATAGTTATAAAGATAAAGAGTAGCAATTCAAGGATTAGATTCTATAGATAAGCATGAACTCAAATAGATAGCTTGATCTATTAAAATAGTCTTCTCATAGAGAAAACTAGGACCATCACTTAAACAGACAGTAGATGCATATTAAAGTCACTGAGCTGGAGTTTACTATTAAATAAAAGGATAACTAGTTGCTTGAATTAAAAGCGTAGATTCAAAGCATCAAGATGAGTAAAAGTGGCAAAATGTAGTCCATTCAGAGTAAGCTGACAGATTTATAGCTAAGAAACCGATTGCTTGAAGAAAAGTAGGTGGAGTGCGACATTCTTAAAAATAAATTAAAAAAGAATGAAGAGTAAATAAAGAGGCTTTCCAAGGAAAAAGACCAGCAATTATAGTTGTGCAAAGAAGCTGAAAAATAAAATTTGATTACTCAACAGAAATGCGAATATCTGGAGTAGAGTTTAGCTGGATAGAAAACCAAGTATAGAGAAGCAGCACAATCCTATCAAAAGATAAAGAATTAGAAAGATTAACTGCAGCAAAAAATGGCCTTGCAGGAAAGGAAGATTGTTGCTGATGAGTGGGTACAGGTTTAAGACACTGTTCATAAGGAAAAGCTGAGGACTGCCCTGCAGATAATTCGTGAATTAGAAGGAGAGTATAATCGAATCAGGGCGGAGGTTGAATGGGCTAAGAGAGGCAACGAGGGTAATTTTCGATCCAATTGATATTTTTTAAGATAAGTAATATAAACCAATCAAAGTTTTTTCCGAAAGGGCATGGGTTTGACAGTCGATAAAACCTGTATGTTGTTGAATTTCTCAGTGGTGAAAGAGTAGTCGTCCTGGAATTACTCCTCATTAGCAATTGGATTAACAGAACTGTTGTATTATCTGAGTCTACTTAAAACTACTGACTCTTGATCATCAAAATTTTAACTTTAGTCAATCTGTGATTTGATTTATAAGAGATCATCCATCTTCTGCAAATACAGCTTGTTCTCTTTGAGTCTTTTAAGATTAGAACGAGGAGGAAGAAGCAAATTACTTGATGTTATTTTATTATCCTTTTCACTGACATGTTTTGGCCTTTATTAATTTTAAGATATGCAATCCATATTTTAGTCGTTCAAGAAGAAGTCATCCTCTGATGCTTTTGAAGATTGAAAGGAAATCTTTTTCATGATTTTTGAATTTATCTTGGATTAGTTCAACGGCACTTGAGGTATCATTGTGGAATTGCAACTTATTGGAGACTTGTTTTGACTGAAATCGTTTTGGAATGGGGATGACTGAGACGTGAAGGAGGCTGCAGTTTGAGTGTAAGTGTGCGGTTGTATCATCTGGGGAAGAAATATCATCTGCTTATTGCATTAGAAAATATTTCTGTTATAATTTTGATTTTTTATAGTCCAGCTGGAAATGAGTTGGACTGATTTGGGTTTATCATTAGTATCTTCTGGAAAACGCTCAGCGCAGCCTAAAATGGGAGCCGTTTGGCGTAGTTTGTCCTGATTTATAGAGAAGTTATTAACATCACTGGACCTGAGTGACATATTGGTGATGTGCTGTCTTTTAAGTGATATTTTAGCAGATTCCACCTCCATTTATCTGGGGGCACTGCTTCCAATCATAGGTTTATGTATCATCAAAGGGCCTTCCTTTTTGCCATTTGTTTTCTTCGTTCCTCTCTTTAAAAACAACTTGGATTCTGGATTAGTGGAAGGGGTGTAGCAGGCGCACCCATACGGATTCTATTCATGCCCATTAAAACTGATTTATTGAGAAAATTGCATTTTTGAAAATTTATTGATTAATAAAAATATATTAAATCGGAAGGGATATCACAAGAGTATTACTGGATCTGCCTTAATCATCATATTTCATTGAATGTGATCATTTTTACTAGAGAAAATTATAATATTGTAAACTTTGAAGATATAATTAGCGATCATGATTAGGGTGGGTTATTCATATATTTTGTGGTAAAATTATGGGGTTGGGGTTGGGGTTGGGGTTGGGGTTGGGGTTGGGGTTGGGGTTGGGGTTGGGGTTGGGGTTGGGGTTGGGGTTGGGGTTGGGGTTGGGGTTGGGGTTGGGGT
>Ga0302185_10001157_pt1 | contig 18903 bp, 14 predicted proteins | sample II_Bog_E1_1_FD_200231 | JGI IMG/M metagenome (GOLD analysis project Ga0302185, IMG submission 200231) | Peat permafrost microbial communities from Stordalen Mire near Abisko, Sweden - II_Bog_E1_2 | ecosystem: Environmental > Terrestrial > Soil > Wetlands > Peat | place: Sweden: Abisko... | reverse complement strand
TAATATGTATCAGCATAAATAAATCACAAAAATTGGCTAACTGCTTTATTTTGAGTTGGTGACGCACTTCTCTTGATTAGGCTGGCTGAATTGAGTACAAGATATATGAAATAATCTTTATTGTTTATTCAGTCATTGTGTTGATAATTGGAATAGAAAATATTAAAATTATAATTAATCTACCTCCCATGCATAAGACCCTTTTAATTTGCCTTTTAATTACCATCGCCTTGACTTGGAGTATACAAAAATAGTCTTAACAATAACCCTACATTTTATCTTCTCCCGACCAGCTGAAATTCGATAACTATACTTGCCCAGGAGCCAGCAAATCATTAATCCAAAGATTCGCGAAAGCTGCCAACGATGCTAGCACAATTTGGGAATCCAATATGGCTAAAAACTTAAACTACATAGCCAATTATATGAATATGTATGAAGCCGAATCACCGGATTAATACTTTATTTTTATCCAAACAAATGCAACCTCATCTGGTTTTATTTCTTCCACTATATACAACATCTGCGCCTCATTGTCCAATATTAACTTGAAATACCCAGATTGGTCATATTTGTTCACAAAGATAGCTAGAAATAAAACAGACATGCAATATGTCACCATTTAACAGGAGGGAGCAGGATCGGGCATTTCTTAAAAGCAAAACACCTTTATTACTTCAGTAGTCAAGAAATATGATACGGATTCACCTTGTAATTGCCACTCTTTTTCTTCTGCTCTCATTGTTGACCATTTAAAGGAGAATGATGGGCAGCAATGGGATATCGTTTGTGATAACAGCAAAGATCTGCACTCCTTAATCGATCCTAAAAGCAATCAGTGGATGTATACCAAAGGCTCAAGTTGTTATTATTTGGTGTATGTCTACATGTGATCTAAAAATAACCAATCAATATTAAACTATAATGGTAGTCTTTCTTGAAACATATACAATAACTGTTAATAGATTAATTCATTATTGATTGTAATTGCTATAATTTGTTGAAATAGACAACATGCAGCAAACCGATCTTAATTAAATAATGCCTCTTCTCGCTCCAGTCTATAAATATGAATGTACGAGCTTTATCATATAGTTTTTAGCTCCTATATGGAGCTTAAAAAACGAATATAAGACAAATGTTTTGATGCCTAGACCAACCGTATCTGTGAACTACTTTTGAAAAACGACAGCGGTAATTATAATGCTTGGTACGCGAAGAAAATGTATATCTTGGCCAACTCACCAGATCTAAAGCGAGAACAGTAGTTTACCCATAACAGCCTTGGCGAAAAAGGAAAATCTTTTCAAGTTTGGTAGCAGAAAAGATTCCTATCATAATTGCGAAATTAATTCAAGACGTAGCTGAATTTAATGAAGGAAATATTTAATAAAGACGCCAAAAACTACCATGCTTGGAGTCTGAGGATTTGGTTGATATAAAATCTCGGTTGCTTTGAAGAATAAATTAATTTTGCAGATGAAATGATCCAAAAGGACTACTTTAACAACAGTGCATGGTCCTACAGATTTTATCTCATCGGAAAAATCCTTTCTGATGAAAATTGTTCAGAAGAAAAGAGGAAAGAAATATTAGCCAAGGAAATCAAGTACACATTAAAGAAAATCGAAGAGTATAAATCCAATAAAGCTGCGTGGAACTATTTGCGAGGATTCTTTCCTTCTCTCCAACTGAAGGGCATACCGTCGCAGAGCGCAGTGACAAAGATATTCATTTCAAGCTATTCGCAATATCCTGAAATAATGGACTCCTGTAAAATTTGGTGGGAGCAACTTAAGACTGAAATGGAAAAGAAAAAGGGGAAGGGAGAGGAAGGACTGATGTTCTAAATTGAAAGATAGATTTTAACAACTTTAATGCATATCTATACTGAGAGCGAAGACAAGTTGTAATTTGCCAAAAATATCAGTCTATAGCTGTCTCAAAAAGATAGACAGCGAGTTTTCTATTGGAAATGGGTTTATCAACACTTATGAGCATGATATTGAATACAAACCATTAAATGTAACTAAATCATGGATAAATCAGAGATGTTTTGGTGTTTATTTGGTGATTCTTTCCAGCCATCTTATCCCTTATTTTACTGATCTTTTAAAAATACTACGACTTGTTCTCTTCCATTAGACTCAGACATTTCATCATCTGCTAGTTTGGATTGATCAAGTTGTTGTGATCGTTTGACTAGCTCAGAAATTGATCCAAAATTTATTGATTCTGTAATGGCAACAGTTTTTTGAAATAATCAAACTAATTATCTATTAATTTTAGTTTGCTAAAAGGATCTTCTTTGAGAGTTGGAATGTTCGCATTCCCCACTTCAATAACCTCTTTCGAAAGAGAATTATTTAAGCAAGGGTTTGAACCAATATTCAAAAAGCAAGTGATGCCTAAGCAAAGAATTACTTTGAGAAATTCCTGTGTTTGAGGTTTTAGTGATTTTTTGGTTGGCTGCTCAGATAACCGAGCGACTTCCTACTTCAACTATCGGTTCTATTTCTCTATCTGTTCGAGATACTCTTTCTTGCGATCTCGTGAGTTTTGAGCAGACATTCTATTACGCTTCTTTTTCATGGTTTAAAGGGACTCATCGGTAAACATTACTGGAGACAGCCCTGAATCCTAAGTCTTTATTTCCTTTTGTTGAAGTGATTGATCATGTTACTGCTAAATCTATGAGAGCCCTTTGCAATAATTTTATGGCCGTTTTTTTGCATGCTATCTTTTGAGTCTCAACTTGAGCTTCCGGGCAGCTAGGTAAATAGGCCTAACATTTGAGTGGGGAAGAGGATAAAATTGTTCGATATAGTTCATGATCTCAGTCATGGGAGCAGTTTTGAAATTGACGTATCGGGATACTTCTGAGATAATATGCAATTCAGTCAGAGGAAAGTCTGGTTGAGTAAATTCCTGCTGAATAAGAGGATGTGGAAGGAGAAAATCATCAATATAGCGATCCTAATCCGTTCCTGGATAGTTGAGGAGTTATTTGAAGAGGTACTGGTTGCTTTAGTCTTCCATTTTTAGGTCTAGGTAGTCTTCGTGCTTATCCATACAGCTCATTCTTTACACTTTACTGAATAATTATATAAGATTGTAATTCTTGTCACATCTGATTTGTTAATTAATTAGCATAGAGATAACAATGTGTACTGAATTTGATGGTCAAATTAGTTTCAACAAATTATCAATCACCTATCGTCTGATGATTAATAGTTCAAGTGCTAAATCAAAACACGTCCTTGTTGAAGGATATCACGTCCCCCATTCATGGTGAGACTTATCATGTTTAATTGTGGAGGCTATTTTGATGGTTTAAGTTTGGCAATTTAAGTCATTCATCCAAAAATAATTGATACTAATTTATAGAGTATAATATATTCTAGAGTTTCATAGATGAAGCGCTTTGGTCCAACTCTATAGGAACCTCCTCCAGTACGCAAATGCAAATTTTCTGGCTATGCTTAGTCCTAGCAGTTATCTTACAAGCTCAAGATGCTGCGGAATTGGTAGTTGACCCCTGAGGCATCTCGGTACTTGTCCATACATAACAAAATCGAAGACCCTCTGACTGATTCAACTATTCCCCAGCTCTGCCTTGTGATATACTCTCCCAACATCTACCAACGACTCATTGATGATATTGCAGCCATTGATTAGTACAATGCTGGATACCAATGTGAACCCATGGACATTGAAAGTGTGGAGGTGATAAACGGATGATAATGTTGATGTTGCATACTGCTTTATTTGAGTATTTTAATGAAGGCAATGATATGAATTATGGCTTAAAGTGCGGCCCTAAATATTGATTGATAGATATGAGATGAAAAGATATTGATGGTGATTTATTTGAATTTATTGAAGTTAGTCTAGCTTTAATGATTCTCTTAAGGTGTATTTTTATTTTTCTGATGATTAAATTTTTGATGGTAAGAGTCTATATTTATAGTTCATAATTAACATTACCATCATTAGATATTTATTAATTAATCCTAGTATTTTAGCATTAATTTAATCGTAATAATTATATTTCTCTGTAATAATTTTGGTTGAAGTTTATGAAATCTTGATACTTTCTTTAAACTTTGCACTCCTTAAACTATTGCTTAATATACAATTCGTCTTTAAGAGGGTATCATCAAATCACATATATATACGGCATCAAAAGAGCTACTATATTTATATGTGCTTGCTAGGAGATTCCCAAGGGTCGATTTTATTGAAATAGATCTATGCTACGGGCTCAGTAATCTTCTTGGCTTTAAGTTCTTCAGAAATACTCGGACCATGTCCAAAGCCATTACTGTAGGTAGGGTGTATCCTAAAACGAGCTGGCCACGCGCTATTTCTTTTGACAAAGGCCTACTCCTTCATACAGCTTTCAGTTTACCGGAACATATTGATTGGCTTTTTTTTTACTGTCGATTTTAATGTCATTTATTCCTCAGACATTTTTTTCCGACAAAACACAAAAACAGCATTAGATGAGCAAACTTTAAATTATTTGGAAATGTTCTATCCGTGGTAATTTGATGAAAAATGATGCTTTGTGGGAGAGTAGCTGGTACAAGCTGTCCCAATTTAGGTGTGGTGTTGAGGGGCATAGAGCTCTGTTGAAAGATTTTGCTTTTTGATAGGGGATTGTTTGTGAATCCGAACGGAGGATTTCCGAGGGGAGAGACTGTATGAAGTTAAATTGAGCATTTATATTTGGATTGGAAAAAGGATTTATTACCATTTTTACGAGTAAATTTAACTTCATTTACTAAACACTATTAAAATTCTCCTCTTCAGAGAACATATTTATTTCTAACATTTTTTGATTTGCAGCCCGTCACTTGAAATATTAAAAAGATGCTGTTCCAGCCTATTTTATTTAAATAGCGATAAGAAGTTTATATTTAAAGAGAAGAAGTATAAAATGGTTCAAATTCGACCATCATCTGACACAATGTCATCATCTTCAAAGCCTGGATTTCGCTTGTCTACCGGTCTTTAAGGGGCAAGGGCCAAATTAGGGATTCTATCTTCTGATTCCTAATGCTTTAGAGTGACCTTGCCTTTCTTTGCTCGACTTGATCTGCGGCAAGATTATTATTCGCTTTCCTCTCCCTGTTCCTGAATAGCATTAACATCATGATAGCCTTAATCTTCCATATAAAACCTTTCGAAGAAACCCACAAAGTTGAGATGCTCAAGATCATCTGAACATAGAGAGAGCTCTGCGATGATAAGTTCTATGTATTTATGCTCCAATTATAACTTTTAGAACATCTCAATAAGATCCTTTTTGGTAACGGTTTATTCTCCGTTTTTAATATTGTCAAAAGCGATTTGCAACTATTCGGGGTACGTGCTGGTCATCTCGGCAATGCGCATTATCATCTATTTTTATTAGTTTTCATCCAGTAACGGAAAATCTTCCATCACTTTCCTCAATTTAGCGACCAGCACAGCATTCTACAAAGATTAATCCTGTCCCACCTTTTATTTTTAATAGCAGTAACACAAGAATTCTTTTGTATAGTCAGAGGTGAGGAAGAAAGGTTAGTTGACAAGCATGTTGCAAAGATCTGCATAACTAAAACTACTAGTCTATGCAGCCTCAATATCATTCTTTAAATCAGCAAAAGGATATCTCTGCGATTTCATGCGGTAAGTCAATAGCTCTTTAATTTCAGCCAGTATCTTTTTATTAGGTTTATAGACTGCAGTTTTGGGGCTGCCTTCTTTTTTCTTTTTATCTTTCTTTAAATTTTTCCCTTTCTTCTCTTTTTTATCGGATTCATCTTTTTTATAGAGTTCCTCTTCTTCCTCATTCTCTTAGAAATCTTTCTTTAACTTTTGAATTTGTTCTGATTCTTATTTTTTTATTTATTTTTTACTTTATTTGGGAGAAGTATTTTTTTAGAATTACTGAGCATATGAGTCAGCCTACTATTAAAAACCATTCTGTTGGTAGGATTACTATTATTCTTTTTGCACGGTTGGAACTTTTATCATTTTTTAGAGCTTCTATTTTTATTTTACTTACTCTTTTTTTGGCATCTATACTTGGGTGTTCTTCACCTCAACTGCTTCTTTTTAATTCTTTACATTATTCTCTGCCAATGCATCCTATCCCAGTGTTTTCTTTTTTAGTTAGGACTCAGATTGTTCTAGTTTTGACTTGATTTATCTCAACTATCTCTCCAGTTATTCATTCTTCGAATAAATCTCTTGAGCTTACTTAGCTTCCTTGTCTTTGGTTGGAGATTTCATTGATCCTTGAAGAGTATCAGTCGGTAAAGAAGACACTTGTTGAATCCTGTTCTGAGGAATGGAGGAAGTAGGTCTTATAAATGTTTTTCCCGGTTTTTTATTGCCTGATATTAACTGACTTTGGCTATTTTGAAGAGTTTTAAGCTCTTTTCTGAGATCGTCAACACACCTCTGGTGATCATTTGTCCTCCTCTTTTAAAGTGCTAAATCCCTTGTTAATTTTTTTTCTTTGGTCTGATACTTATCAGTTTCACTTTTTAGTTTTATTTATAATTCCTCAATAATCTCTGAAAATTTTTGATTTTCTTAACTCAGCTGCTTATTTTGATCGATTTCCTCTTCTAAATATTTTTTAAATTCTTCATTCTCGCGCTCTAAATCTTACTGGTTTTGCACATGCCCACTAGCCTCTTCCAAAAGATCAGAGAGTCGTTTATTCTCATCCATCAACATCTTTTTTTCAATTTCAAGCTCATTGATGGATGTATACTTAATAGTCTTCTTTATCTTTTGAGTCTCTGCCTTCAGGTATTCATTCTATTCACGAGCATCTCGTATCATCTTTTTGAGGTTGCGCATGGCTGCGTTTTATTTCTAAATAAAAAGGGATCTACTTCGTTAGATTTAGTTGCAAACAACTGCATTCGACTATTTCCTCCCCTGTTAGCTAATGCTTCGGGCGTACTGTCAATATAGCGGTTCATCTTGTCTTTCTCTTTCTCGAGTATAGATATTTTAGTTTTTAAGCGCACATTTTCCTCAACCACTTCGTTGAGATTTTGTTTTAACTGCAACGCTTAAGAGTAGAGACGCTATTTATCTTGATGAATCTTCTTTGGCAGTATACGTGAAAAATCATGAGTTGTCAGATCAGGTTTCATTAGACGTATTGCTTTTTTGCCCTCCTTTTTTCCTGAGCCATCGACAAACTCTTAGGAACCAATTTGGCCCCAATACCCTTTCTGCCCTGGCTTTGCGGACTGCGGTCTACATAAACAAGGATGTACCTCTTCATTTCTATTAAATAATAATAAGAAATTCTATTGCTAAAAGTCCTATATGACTAATTTGATAACTGCTAGTTCAATGGTGCTATTTAATGTACCGTGTTAAAGTTTAAGCAAACCGCCTATTTAAGTAAATTTAAACTAATTCCCTTAAAAAATAGCAGCAATAATTTACAAGATAAATAATAGGATAAACCTTTGTAATAATATAAGGGTATTGATAAATAAATGTTATTTTACAAGCTAATTCATTAAAATCACAGTTCAGGATGCAATATCTCCTTCTACTGCTCCAACAAATTCCTCATCTACTTCATCTCACTAATTTGCAATTTCAGGTGTTTGTTCTTCTCCTCTGCTTCCCGAAGCTGTCTCATTGAAATTAAGTTTATATCCATCCGCATAGATTGTGATTGAGTCTCAATAATAGTTTGGTATTATTCTGTCACTATTTACATCTTGCTTTTGCATTGAATAATTTCACTTGTCCATTTTTATTTTAACCGCTTTGTTTCTCTAATTTGACGAGAGTAAATTTAGAGTTCATCTTGCCATTGGCTTTTTAATTTGATACGTTTGCCTTCATACTACTATTTTAATGATTTATTTTACTGTTTTAGTGAGTCCAGCTCTTATACGAGTTCATCCTACTTTTCCAACATATCCTGCACCACATTCTATAGATCTTGTTGATTTTGGCATATCTTAGTAAGTTCTTCAATTTTGTTGACATCTTGACCTCGTTGAGTCAACAACTGCTCTTCATATTGCAGTTTAATTAATAGTTCCTTTTCTATACTCATACTGTTTGATAACTCACGCCGAATCTTTGTCTCCTAATTTTTAAGAGAATATAAATTATCTTTAAGAGAGATATAGTGAGCTTAAAAAGCAGAGAGCGGGTTCATTTACTCATACTATTCATAAGAAATCAAGGTCTTAAGATAGTTGACTATTATCTCGTTTCTACTCATTTGCTGTGACTCCATTTCATAGTTACGTTCTCTGATCATTCTATTTTCTTCCTACAATCTGTTCTTTTGCTCTAACAATACTTAACAATCATCTCCCCTTTTCTTTGCCAACCGAGTTAAATCAGAAATTTCGCCATATATTGCTTTAAGGCTGTCTTAACATGTCTGCAACTCTCCATTTTTAACTTGATGCAGATTCATTTCACTTTGTAATTTTGTAATTCGCTGCTGATGTATTTGATTGCTATTGCTTAGCCTTTTAAATTCTTATCTGTATTAATCATTTTGATCCAGCAGCAATTCTTGACGATACTGCTCTGCAAGCAATTGATCCTCGAGGGATCTAATATGTGTGACTGCCTGCAATAATTTCTCATTGAGAGATTTAGCCTAGCTAGAATTGAAGCGATTGCTGCCTCTTTGGCTGATGCGAGAGGCTATTTCTTTTGTGATGTTGCTGTACATTTACTGTAGTTGTATTAACAGACAGTTTAAAAGAATGAAATCTATAAAAAGCTTGGCATTCAATTGATTAAACTAAGAAATTGATTAAAACTAAATGTTAATACCGACCAACAAATTATATAAATAAAGGGTGATGAATCATTCATTATTCCCACAGCAAGCTTGTTAATTTTCCATAGGTAACATGTTTCTTTTCCTTTGATTTTGAACTTCTGTTTGTTTTCCTATTGGACTTCTGCTTAGTGTTTAATTAAGAGAGATTTAAATCTTCCATCGGTAAGCTATCTTCATTTAATTTCAAGTTATTGTTTTCCTTGCTGATAGATGCTATCGGTTTTGGTTTTTGGGAGTTAAGCACATATTTGCTGTATTTTTAATCAATTTTAGTAGTATCGCTCACTTTGGTGCGCTTGCGATCAGGCTGTTTTCTTGAAATATAATCTTAGTCATACGATTAAGGCTGTGCATTTGGAAGACAGAATTAGACATGCTTACTGGCTGGCTTTTCATTAGTTTTGCGTTTCAATTAGAAGTTATTTTCGATACTGGTTATTTTGTCTCCAAAACTTGGAAGTTCATAAGTTTCATATTCGTATCCACCAATTAAAGGCTCACTCCTTTTATCTTTTGCCAATGGTTCATATTCTGTTGTAAACTTAGAATAGTTCTATTAAGGTCTTTTCCAACTCTCCACCTCACTTTTATGATTGTATGAGTATTTATAATCCGGCTATATTTCTTCCAGAGGCTAGTAGTTATATCTTTGATTATAAGTTTTTGCTTATTGTGGGGTAGGTTAAATTTCTGTTTGGTCCAAATATTTAGCCCTAACATACTTTTATAAATCTTCATGGCCAAGATCCGCCATAATGTTTGCAAATTATTATTTAACAGCTTTCTGCTGAGCATGAGCTTTAGTGATTGGTTGGGGATTTACATTTCTTTTTTAACTTTCCTTTATTTAGTGCTCAGGCAAAGCAATCTATGTTCCTGACTTAGTAAATTTATTAAGCTTTCTCTCCCACTCCTCTATCTATGTGGTTTTTTAGTTTGGAGTTGGTGAAAAATTTTAGTCTTGTTCGGGGATTGGTGATCGATAATACTTGTTGTTGTGTAAAAGATTGTTATTTTCATCATAGGCTGGAGAATGTGCCTTTGATTTTTCAGCCGTTTATTTCTTGTTTCTTTAAGTTGAGTTTGACAATAACTGCTAATATTTCGAGCGCCAATTCTCTTGTTGATTTTAGTCTTGGTTTATTTGTTAGGAATATCTTGATTCTTATGTCTTCTTTTGTTTATTTTTATACTCTTAGTACATTTGTAGCTGATTTTGAAAAGTAAATTGGGTTTCATGCATGTCGTCCTATTCATTGTAAGGCTAACTATGATCTTCGTTTGGGTATCCGGAAGATTCTTGAACAAGGTAATTTTAGTGCTTGTAGTGAACTTTAGGTTGATAAATCTTTTACTCCAGACTAACTGCTCGCTTTATATCGATGTTATAGTTATTGGGGATATGACTGTTCTCAGTTGTAAGAGTATCCTATCTTTTGCCTTATTTGTTCTATATTTATGCAGGTCTATTAGTTTTTGATTCAATTGGAGGCAGAATTGGGGGAAATGCGACATTGTTTGGTGTATACACAATATTTGGAGGCGGAAAACAAATTTCTTGAACATTCATTATAGGTGTGCAAACTGTAGGTAGACTCGCTATGGGCTGCTGAGCAACATATTGAATAGGCTGAAATGTATTAGGAGGCTGAAAGGCATTTGGGGGCCTCACTTGAAAGGCTATCTTAGGTTGTTGATTATTGGGAGGAAGTGAAACCATTCGAATGGGTCCAGCTGAGGGCACTTGTTCTTGATATTTGCTAGGCGAATCATTAATAAAATTTGATTTATAGACGTAATTTATTCGAGAAGTGCCTAAATTTTCCTATCTCTCTTGCGAAAATGGAGCATTAGTTGCGGCATGACGATTAATTTGCTGATTAGTCACTATTGGACGTGAACATGCTTCAGATTCTCTTGTAATTTGTAGTTTCGGTATTGGAGACAGATGATCTGGTATTTTGATGGCGTTTTGCTCACTAAAATACTCAACAAAATTAACAGCTTCGAAGTAGGTTGATATATTTTTGCTTTCCTATTTAAATCTTGGAGGAAACCCTTGAGATGCGGTTTCGACAATGTTAAAAAGCTTCCCTACACATTATTTTATCCTATTTTTGGCTAAAGCATAATCTTAGGATTTTAAAGATTCCTTATCACCATTTTTAATATACCCTTTGGCATTGAGGCTTGGATCATTCATTGCAAGATTTTAATTTAGCCATACTTTTAGCTGTCCCACTTCATTAATGCAGATCATATCTTCAGTTGGTTAAAGGGGTCCAAAAAAGGAGTTAAGTGTATTATAGCCATTTCCTGCAGCAGAAAGGATATATAAAGCCTATTCAAATGTAAGATCTCCATAGTGATCACTGAGTCGGCTTGTGATGTTTTCCACCAAAACGAAAGATGAACTAGCATGGGAGCATAAAAATCCATTAGCTTGTTTCAAAACACCCTCCACCGCTACAAGATAGGTGCCATGATTTTTCCTAAAGGCATATTTTTAAAGCTGTTGAGGATCAGTGGCTGCTGCTTGAGGAATAGTATATGCTTGAAAGCGTCTCCCCGTTTTCTTGTTGATCCATAGTTCACAGCTTCCTTGATTCTCCGAGATGAACCAATCTTCTATCTTTTGATTTTAAAGGATGATATCATCATACTTTGAGTCTGAGTTTCCCATTTTAATTTTTAAATATGTTACGGTAGTTGGAAGCAGAAACAAATATATTAACCCTTATTTTGGAGCAAGTTGAGTCTTAGCAAAACAAAAGATAATCATCTTTTTGACAACTATCTTATGAGATTCCAAGACGGTTGGATAAAAGACAAATATTTTTGTATGATATTTAAAAATTAGTAACAACTAACTAAGATCATAATGCCAGTATTTAAGTTTTTGGTCCACTTCCTATAATTTTAAAGATAATAATGAGCCAAATTTAAATAAACTTTCAGGACTAACTTATTTTCATATTGATTATTATTTGAAGATGAACAGCAATAAATCTGTTCCGGCTAAGGACACTTTTGATATCTCATGGATTCAAAAGGAGGTTAGATGCTGGGTTTATCTCCCTAATTAAAATTAAGGCGAAATCTTTCTAAAGGGCATCATCAATGGCATTGTTCCCCTCTCCATTAACAAAGCTAATTCCCACGTTACCGTAGCACTATAAACTGGGAGTACGCCACAGGTAAAAGCCTTTCAGTTGTAAAAGCGTCGAGATTCGAACAGTCTTGAGCGTGATTTGATTGAGATGGACATCATAAATGCGCCATAAGTGTTGTTGCAACTGAAACGACGACTTGCAGAGGCAAAAATACATACATGTCTATGGAACAGTCTAATAATTGTCAATCCCTTCAAGCTCATCCCAGAGCAATACACATAAAAAACTTTAGCTACTTATTTTGAACACATCTTTGCCTTAGGTGAAGATATTAGAAAGTACGAGCCACATATCTTCTCTTTCATGTTTCAGATTCTTGAAGGGATTCATGCCACTTAAAGGACACAAGTAATAAGTATTAGTGGAGAATCTGGCTCAGGTAAAACATAAACCAATAAGCAAGCTCTTAAAGCTATCACCTACTGCTGCGAGAGGGTACAAATTCTCAACTCTCAGAAGAGTAAAACAAACATGTAGACAAGGGTGTTAAAATGTGACCCAATTCTCGAGGTGTTCGGTAATGCGAAGACCATAAAGAACGATAACTCGAGTCGTTTTGGTAAACTGATAACTTTAAGACTCAATGGTGAATCCATGAGAATATATCATTCCTCCATAAAAAACTACTTCCTTGAAAAAAGCCGTATAATCAGTCAGAGTCCAGGGGAACGTAATTTTCACATATTTTATCAGTTTATCACATTTATTAGTGAGGAACAGCGGACTCAGTTTAGACTCAAATCAAATACAGGACATCCCTACAGAGCTGATGATTTTCAATACCTTACGCAGAAGGATAAACAAACATTACCCAATGATCGTGGCATGTGGGAGACCCTTATTCAAGCTTTTAATTCTTTGAATTTCAGTAAGGAGATCATCAATGAAATCTGGTCAATCGTGGCTGCTATTTTACTCTTGGGAAACTTAGTTTTTGACTCCTCTTCACAAAGCGAAAGCTAGCCCTGCGATATAAAGAATATTTAAGTAGCCGAGAGCGTATCAATGCTCTTAGGGATGGATCGGAAGGAATTCATATAGTCTCTAGTGGTTCATCGTCGTACTATAGCGGGATAAACTTTATTAAGTCCGCTAAATGAGAAGCAATGTCGAGAGGGGCGAGATTCAATGGCAAAAGCTATTTACTAAAGTTTGTTCCAATGGCTAGTTTAGTAACTAAATCGCAAACTAAATCTAGTTGAGCCAAATGAGTAGAATGTAAATGTATTGAAATTACTGGACATATATGGATTCTAAGTGTTCGATCATAATAGCTTTTAACAGTTGTGCGTCAATTATACTAATGAGAAGATACACCAAATATATTTGGAACAGGTGTTTATTCACGAAAAAAATATATTAAGGAAGGAGGGACTCTAAGCAGTTATCTCCAAGCTTACTTTTACTGATAATATCAAGATTATTGACCTCCTTGATACCACTAATAAAAGTGTTTTCAATCTACTGGACTAGAGTTGTGCTGTTAATGTCAGAGATTAGGATTTTCTTGCCAATGTAAGGAAGCATCACTATTAGAATGAGCACTTTCCACCCAGCAATATTGTCAATCTCCGTCGCTCTTTCATTATAAAACACACACCAGGGGATATTTAGTATATGGCGTAAGGCTTCAGGGACAAAAACAAAGATTTAATTCGAGAGGATATTGTCTCTAAAATTACTACGAGCAAATTAAAAATACTCAGAGATACTTTTAAGGAGAGAGCTGAAACTTTAAAAGTAGAGACAAACAAGCGATTCCTTGGTGTTAAAATTCGGAGACAAGTCAAATAGTTAATCCTTTAAATGTCAACCAACACGGATCTGCACTTTATCCGATGTATAAAACCTAACGAATAAAAGAGGCCGTTTCTTTTTATAGATCGCATCTGCTACAATCAAATTAAGTATCTTGGCATATTGGACACGATACAAATGCGCAGAGATAGCTACCACATCCGAAGTTTATACTCCCAATTCTATTAAAAGTATGGCATCTTATAGGGCAAAATGGGATTATTAGTGGCCTTGTCAGAGGGAAAGCTGACACCAGCTGAATGCAAAGATATTGCAATGCAATTTGTAAACAGTCAGCTGGTGAGTTATAATCTAGATTATTTGTTTGGGAGAGAACGAATTTTTATGAAGATGGCCACTCAAAATGTGCTTGATTTGATGCTTCAGAAAAAGCTAAAATTTATTAATCATGCTGCTAGTATGATCAAAGTACATTACAGAAGAAACGGCACGAATAAGAGACGTATTGAACTCAAGGATGAAACTCGTAAGATTCAGAGGGCCGTTAGAGCCTTTCTAGTGATTTCAAGAAAGCTCAGGCGAAAAAAAGCAGTAAAGATTATTGAAAATGCTTGGATCAAATGTCACTAGGCATACTTCGCTAGGAAAAAAAGACCTCACATTATTCCATTTCAGAAATACCTCAAGACCAGCATCGCTGAATTTTATATAGCTAAAAAAGTTGAGGCGGTTGCAAGGGCTAAATTTTTATTAAAATCGTTGATGGAGAGCAATAAACTGATTAGAAATATCTAAAATTTCAAAGCAGTAAAATCTTTACTCCTCAGAGAAGTATATGATTCTGTTTGGTAAAAAATGAGGCAGAAATATATTGGAAGCATTGATCGATACTTCAAAGGATCCAAGGTGATGCGAGACAACAGTCGAGCCATCGCTAGGGCAGAGGAAGATACTCTCTACCGTCTTAACATCAAATATCGTAAGTACCTGCAAAAGTATTTACATGGCCATCTGCAGCACCATAGATTTACACACAAAAAAGATGCGATTCTCTACATTCAATCATGGTACCGTATGCTAAAGGTTCGAAGATGGTATCAGGATTTACGTAAACATGCAGTACTAATCCAGCGAAATTGGCGTAAGTATTATTATGATCGATAATATAACCTCCGCTTTACTGAGGACTACTTTAATAATAAGGATAGTGACGAGGGAATTAGTCAAGAAAATTAGTATTGGCGGGAACATCTCTTTCGAGATTACGGGAAAAGTTCACGCAATCGACAATTTGGGGTGGAAAAAGTGTTGTGGGGAAACGAAAGGATAAAAATGGACAAAATAGGGCTATTCTATTACTTGCTGGATTTTTAAGTATTGACTCCTCTTGCAGGTATATACCCACTGCATTCTTGGATTGATAACTATAACACTTTATTTGAGCAAGCTTGGTCAAAAGGTAATCCCATACAGGTGGTCGATGTTAGCGATAATCACACAGTTTGCTGCACGATTAACAAAATTTATACATGGGGAAACTACTATCTTACAGATCTGGTGGATGATCATCCCTCTCGCTGGACAACAATATAGTCTTTAAATCTTCCAACAACTCAACGAATTTAGAAAATTAGTGCACATAACGGATTTACATTAGTATAAATGGAGAATGGAGAACCATTGGTTGTGGGAGATCAGCGATTATATGAGGAGGATTGCTGTAATAGGGAGTGGAGAACATTAAACGATTCATATATTATTGTTAACGGGGTGCTGCTCACCCTCAGAAAGGTTAAATTTTCTAGGCTGTCGATTAGCGACAAAGTGGTTCAGCTTTCATGCGGAATGGATCACTGTATCGCTAAAACATCTCTACGTAAAGTCTTTACATGGGGTGATAACTCTAGGGGACAGCTGGGGCATGGAAATTACATCAGGATTCAAAAGCCTAAGCTGATGGATTTTCTCCTGAAGAGTGCGATTAGTATACAACAAGTGGCAGCCTCGGCATATGGATCATTGGGTCTGGACAGCAACTCTCGTATTTGGTGGTGGGGTAGTAATAGCACTATTTCGAATCGTCCTTTACCCCAAGAGTGTCTGTTGTATGAAAAAGTATATTAAATCATATTCAGAGTGAATTCATTGACAACACACAAAAGTATATTCCAGTAAAGATTATAACCTCTTGGTCTAAATCCTTAAGTCTAATCGGAGTGACAATGGCCTCACATGAGGGAATCTTCACCAGCGCGCAAAACAACATAAGACGTAAGATATATTAGAATCTCATTAATAAATGGAATGAAGATATCACTACAGGTAATTCAGTCGTTATATAGTCACTCCTCCATTTGTGCAGGCTATCAGCGGCTATTTCCAGGAAAGACTGATGCCTAAAACTAAACTGCAGGAGCATGGGCGCAACAAGGAAACTGAGAACCAACGAATTAGATAGCGCTTACTAGCATAAATAATGCTAATGGAAGAAGCTGAACGTATCCTTTTGCGAGAAAAAAACAAATACTGAATTATTTTATCTTTATCTTTACTGTTAAAAATAAACATCATTCAGACAAAGATTTTTAATAGGTTTTTCTCAATTTAGTAGCGATTTTTTCCAATCCCTGCAATTTAGTGCACTGCTCTAACTTGTCAATGATAGTCATGTTTTGTTGATTTGTTAGGAGCTGACCAACGCCACTCTTTGCTGATTATGCAACCAGTTTGAAAAACAACTGTTCCATGAAATTGGTTCTCTTAATAGCTAATGTCTGCTTTAGAAGCTTACTGGCAGTCGGTCTGGTGAGCTCAGATAATAATCCTTTGCCATACTTAAGCATGAAGCGTAGAAAGTAGATATCGTCATCCAACTACAGCAATGTCTTGACGCTTTATTACTTCTTTCCTCCTTCGTAAAGATCCACTATCCTTTACCAGCTCTATAAATGTTTTTAATCTTATAAGAATTAAAAATTAATCTTTTGACTGTTCGATGGAGGTTGGCTTGAAATATTGCTGACTTATTTGTCTCTTTCCGCCTTTTTTTGAGCAAAAGTAGGCAACTGTGCTGTCTGGTCCCAAGGAACAGTCTCGTCATATTAAGTAAAATCCTCCTTAGGCTGATATATACTCTTCTTAATCTCCTCCATTTTACGGTCATAAGTTTCTTGGGGTCTTTGCCGTTCATAATAATTTTAAACCGATTGTACTGTATTACCTCCTCCCACTCCTGTATTTTTGTGCAAGAAACGATCTTGAGAGTAGTCAGGAAATTTATAATCCGGGGCTTGTCTACGATTTTCCTAATCTTCCTTGGGATTAAAATTTTGAGCTGTAACTGGTCTTGGTTTTGGTTGTTTCTGTGCTTACTCTTAAGGTGGTTTGAAAAAATTTTGTTGAGTGGGGTAGTGAAAGACTTGCTAATTTTTGGCATTGTACTCTTACTCCCACTCTTTTTTCCTGTTTCGCCAGACAGCCACTGCCTTACGTCCAGTTACCTGAACTGCCCACACTTTGTCAGTGGCCAAATTTTCAAGTTGTTTCAGCACTCTCTCCAGCACAGTAACTCCATTCTGATCTATCTGCTCCCCGATTAAGGCTAAAGAGTTACACGCCTCGGCTTTTATCTTGTAACCCAGTGAATTAGGGAGCGCAAGGCCGATGTAGGCAATAACTTTGTTGACAATATTCTCAAGGAGAGGAATTAGATTGATGGCATTGAAATAGCCCAACACTGTTTGCAGGCAGGTGAGCACTGACGGGTGGATGATGGTAGTTTTCTGAGTCAATAAGTAAGTACAAGGAAAAGAACCAAAGTCCTTTTGGCGATTTCTTTGAAAAAAAGCAAATCTTCTCCATTCAAACTGCTCTAAAGTAGTCCATCAAGCACAAACTGAGCAGTCATTTGACTGATCTTATCAGCCCCGCCGTTCAAAATTGCCTCGAGGTTGTTATACAACAGTTTCTTCTTTAAATCTGGTTCTTCGTTTTTGAGAGCACTTAGATACAATTCAACCCATGCTCGCTGCACTGCCAGCATTACGTTCTGAGTCTAATCACTGAAGAAAAGCTTGACGAGTAACTCCGTAATCCTAAAAACTGTCTTTTCGAGAGAAGGCACCTTGTCCAATGGATCAAGCAGTCCCTTACCATACTGTTGCACAATGAAGGTTATGATACTAATCTCCGATTAGCTATGACGATTTCTGTTTTCGGCTAAGACAGACAACCATACACGCAAATTGATCGTTGTCTTGTTTTGGACAATGAGTGCCTTGAGCTATTTGAGGGCCTCAGTCAATAAGGATGTACTTGCTCTCGAGTGCTGATTTGGATTAGTTTGGTGAGGCTGTCCTTGAAGCAGGCACGCAATCCTTCGCTGTTCTCCTCCTTTCTGAAAAGTTTATCTGTATGTCGACACTTGTACTGAAACTCATGATGGAGTTTAGCTTTTATGATTAAATGAAATTAATATAAACTCAATGGTGGTTTCATTCTCTCAATGCGACACTAAGATAATTAAAAGATATTGTTTTAATTTTTTATATCTCATTCTGATAAGCACAAAGATCAACTTTCAAACTTGTATCAGTTAACAAATAATAATAAAAAGGAAAAAACTGAAAAGGCTAAATGAATCTATCTTTAAGGCTTTGGTTTTTCAACTTTGTCTAGCAATTCTTAAAATTAAATATTAAATAGCGACTCGATTACATCTTTATTTATTTTAGTTGCACCTTTGTATTCAGTGAATATTTTATATAATAGACATTAGCATTAGTAATAAGCTTATAAAATAAATAAAAGTAAGGCAGGACATATTATATTAATTTTATGCAAGCATAAATATATTTTACAAGCCAATAAAGAGATTAAACAATTTTAAGATTAATTGTATTTTTATGAAATACATGTTCGTCAAATGGCAAAGAAGATTTAACAACTAAGAGCCCTTATATTTTCTCGTATAATTTTTGATTTTGTATAAATATAAATGTTTTTTAACAAATTTTATGGATTTTAAAAAAGGATTCGTCATTGAGCCTACTATTCTATAGGTAAAAGATTGCTATCTATTTAATAAAATAAATCAAAGATAAGTTTGGCTAATTATTATAATTATAACAT
>Ga0302185_10001156_pt1 | contig 18903 bp, 8 predicted proteins | sample II_Bog_E1_1_FD_200231 | JGI IMG/M metagenome (GOLD analysis project Ga0302185, IMG submission 200231) | Peat permafrost microbial communities from Stordalen Mire near Abisko, Sweden - II_Bog_E1_2 | ecosystem: Environmental > Terrestrial > Soil > Wetlands > Peat | place: Sweden: Abisko, Stordalen... | reverse complement strand
ACTCAAGCCTAAAGTCTTAAAGAATGTTACTTACTCTGTTTATAGTCCTAGCAATTATAACAATGTTCGTAATAAAATTGCAAAATCAAAGGGTGACTCAAAGAGTCCAAAGAATAAATCTTCTTCTCCAGCAGCCAAAATAAATCAAAACTCAACTAATTTGAAATAAATTTGCTACGGCAATGCTAATACTACACGCAACATCGATGAAGTTAAGAAAAAACTTCAGTCTTACCACACGCCTAGTCGGCTGAATAATAAATTTTTTAAGAAAGAGACACCTGTAGCCATTAAATTGGATGATATGAACAAGACATTGAAGAAAATGGCTGAAATGAAGACATTCAAAAGGCCAAAATATGAATTGAAAATGATTCGCAAGGTGGGCAAAAGTCAGACTGGAGATATCATTCTCGCAATTTCCAATATCAACTCCATGGTGGTTGCCATTAAAACCTTTCGCAAGGAAAAAATCAAATTATAGTACCTCATCGACGAAATGAAAATTCATTTGTACTGTCAGCATCCCAACATTCTTCCAGCTTATGGATTTCATATCGGCAGAGATGAAGTTTACCTGGTTATGGAGTATGGCTATCATAATCTCTATTAGGAAATTCTTAATAGTGGACCATTCACTTAGAAGAAAACTGCAAGGTATATCACTCAGATAGTTTAGGGCATTGAATATCTTCATCGCCAAGGAATTATTCATAGAGATTTGAAGCCTGAAAATGTTATCTGTGTGGGTTAGCATCTTAAAATAGCTGACTTTGGATGGTCCATTAAGACGGATAGATTAAGAAAGACCTTATGTGGCACTTTGGACTACATTTCACCGTAAGTTGCTTAGCGTAGCTATTACGACAATAAAATCGATTGTTGGAGTATCGGAGTATTGATATACGAAATGCTAGTAGGAAATCCTCCCTTCGAGCAGAAATCTCAGCAATATGAATTCAGTTCTTTTAGTTTACCTACTCATCTAAGCTACGAATGCAGAGATCTTCTAACAAAATTATTAGAGATAAATCCGATTACAAGATTGAGTGCTCGGGAAATCTTACAGCACAGTTGGATAAAAAATAGTAAAGCGAACGAGGCACAGATGAGCAAGAAGAAATACAAGTAAATAGAGAAAGAGGTGGACAGGCTATTCGCATGAAAGAAATTGTTATATATTATTTATTATTTTGATATATGGTCTAATTTATTTCAGAAAACATATTTTTTTTTAAGATAATTGCAATTCTTTGTGAAAAGCAGGTTCGATTAATGTGAAATATTATAAAAATTTACCAAACTAGGATATAAAAGAGAAATATCTTTCCAGTATATTTTCAGCATGTTTATTTCATAATATCCCAATTCTCTTAAAAAATATAAATAAGGATGTATTTATGTTATTGATTGATCTTATGACATTCCTGACCTCATCGAATATAAATTTATTGTGGGATGAGTCAAAAAATAATAAAAGATCACAATGAACGCAATAGAATGCTAGGAATATACAAAATGAGCTTAGTAGATAAAGCCATGTCCGATCGGCCAACAAGAAAAAATGAGTATGCAATCAACAGGGGAAAAAGTACTTCAGAATCCATTCCCTAAGTTGCCACCTACCTTCTTATGAAGGAAAAATTTGAACAGATATATAAACGGATCGAGAAGATAACAACAAAAGAAGACCAATTGGCAGGAAAAAATGATTATAAAGGTGAGTCGTAAACCTAAATGAGTGATTCCGGCATGCGCATCGTCAACTTTATGAACAGTAATTTCTCTCCCGAAGTGATGAGACTCAAGGCAGCAACTCTTAATCCCAATGATAATGAGTCGCCTACTGCTACTGTATTTTCTACTCCTCATCCAAAGGTATAAGTAGGAGCACCAAGTCGGAGATAGTACACTCGAATAAAATTAATAAAGCCTCTTGTGCAAGTGCAAATGATGCGGAAAAGTCGTTACCGTAAAAAGATGTTGTAGCCAATCCGAAATAAAATGAGTAACAACATAAAAGACTATCTCTCAGTTGAAAAGATATCCCTTCGAGAAATGGAGTAATCAATCCTCGCCCAGAAAAGCAAGCTTCTGCAGCAATATAACATGAGCAATCTTCTTGCATTTAAGTAGGAAGAACACGAATAAGTTGTTTCTTACAAATCGGAGCGCCTGAAATCTCCTCCTGCCAAGAAAGAGATTCTTTTTGTGAAGAGACCTTGCAAATTCAAACCTCCCTTTTAATTGTATTACTACAGAGATTTTATGTGGAAAATAGGATTTGGAAATTAATTTATCGTCGAGCCTATCAAGGAATATTAAACTAAAATTAAATTTTATGTGGGACCGGGCAACAATAGTAATCTGATTAAAGGCATTATCAGAAGGAGAACTTGGCTGCAACTCACTGATAAATTGGAAAATGCTCAAATAATATGGACGCAAATTAAAGTGTCAAGCATATTTCAGGGACAAAAACCCAGTCAATCTATAGCCATTATGAACAGATAAGAAAGATAGCGAGTTCAATTGGCAGCTACTCATCGTTAAAAACAAGGAAAAATGATGTATCTGCTAAATGAGCTCTAAACTGAGCGATGGCAGTCTTACTGGACAAAGCATATGTAAAAATAATTAAAAATAAAATAAATACTGCGCTTGAGGACTAAAATAATGAACATAAATAGCGTAACTGCAAGTGATTTGAAAGGACAGCGTGTACATAACCATTTCTGCAATAACTTCGTAATAGGCAACAAGAAGACATTATTCCAAACAATGTCCGAGTACTTCTCACAGTAAGGAGCTAATGTCTTCGATTATTTACCTCTAACCTTTCACATTAAAAATGGATTGGAAGACGATGAGTATCTTAAATTTTTACAACACTATTACTCAATCAGCAAAAATAACAAATCAGAAGAATAATCAATTCATAAATTCAATGCTTGGATAGTTAAGCCAGGGGAGAACTCTAATAGAGGTAACGGTATTATTGTGTGTTTGTAACTCAATGAAATCAAAACCATCTTAAAACGTAAGGAGAAACACCATGATGGTACTTTTAAGACTTATATCCTTCAAAAATACATTTAGCGCCCACTTCTCTATAGAAAGAGGAAATTTGACCTACGTCATTACATGATGATGAATTGTGTTAATGGTCGAATGAAAGGATATTGGTACAGAGAAGGCTATGTCCGCACCACCAGTACTGAATATACCCTTAAAATAAGTGCCGGATCGGTACATCTTACTAATGATGCTGTCCAAAAGAATCTTCCTGAATATGGAAAGTATTAAAAGGGCAACAAAATTACATATGAGTAGCTTTAAAACTATATTAAAAGGCAGGATCCAAAATTTGATTTTTGGAAGATGATTTATCCACGCATGAAAAAGGTTGGTAGTGATGCTATTTCTGCGGCTGCCTTAAGTATAGATCCTCAGCGCCGAGCTAATAATTTTTAGATATTCGGTTTGGATTTTATGATTGATGCCAATTATGACGTTTGGCTAATCGAGATAAACACAAATCCTTGTCTATAGACGACCTGTCCTGTGCTAAATAAAATAATTCCTCGCTTTATATAAAACACCTTTCAGTAATTGTTAATTTATTAAGAATATGCATCGACCCCTTGTTTCCTGCTCCCTTAGACTTCACTCCCAAATTTTAAGACTATTACAAAAAGATCTAAGATTTAAATAACTTTGAACTAATATTCGATAATCGAATAGATGGAGGCTGCTCTATCAGCTAAAACATTCTCAATAGCCAACCTGAGGAGGATGCAGACGTGTACGACGACGAAGGATAGGATTTCAATGATAATATTCTCTGAGCAAATGTTTATTTATTTTATTTTTAACAGAATAATAAAATTAGCGTTTGATGCGCAGATAAATCATTCAGAATATCAGATCAGAGGTGTTTGTTTATTAAAACCATTACATTATCTAAGTCTCGACGTTTTGAGGAGTACTCCAACTTAAGTTGGGTGGAACGAGCAGTAAGGTGATTTACTTGTCGCCATAATTATACTTTACGGGTGGAAATATTGTTCTTTAAGCTCTGATTACGTCCTCGTATAGGAATCACATTTTGTTGGATATGAGTAACTGGAAGATGATCATTTATTTTGGGATTTATAGCAGTCGATGTGGGAAATTAAGAGTGAGAAAGATTACGAGACGAATCCTGCGTTTTCCATTCATGAAATCTAGGAGGAGCATTTCGACGAGCTGCTGTTATGTTTGTAGCATAGAGCGCTTTGGCTTAATTATGGGACAATTCCTAATTAATTTCATTTTCAGGGCAGCAGCATTCCATATTCATTATAATATTTATCAATTGCATACTCAATACTCTCTAGGGAAGACGAAAGCTTTTTCATAAATTGAAGAAAACTATTAGATTTTTAATATTAAGATTTGGGACTCAATCTTGGTTGGTAATCTTCAAAGGAAATGCTATGAATATATGAATTAAATTATGATTTAGAGGATAAAAAGGTGAAGGATTTCCAAAGATTTGCAATTAAATAGAAAACATACAAATCAAGCCAATACTCCATGGAAAGTCACCAGTATCAAACAAAATTAGATTGCTGTTGGAAGCTCAACATCATCATCATCTAATACATTAAGAAGCAATATTTACTTGATGGACGAATGCTAATGAATCCTGATGATAATGAATCCTGCTATCTTTTATCCGATCAATATTATAAAATGTATGATAATATTCATATTATTATCCTTGAATGTAGTAAATAGAAAGATAGATAAATTCTCTATTAGCGCAAATTTAGAGTTAAATAAATAGAAAGGTGGTACCAATGGCATGTATTAAGATAATAAGATATATATATCTCAGCATTACTATTTCTTTTATATCTTAGAAGAAGCTGATTACTCTAAAGACAGCGATTACACTTGCTTTTATAACTTTTATAGCTTCTATTACTTCTCCACAGATTTTTACAATTTCTCGATCGGCTTTTCCTTCACTTGAGTTAAGCAGTTGGGAAAAAACTCTTCCCCTTCAGGATTCCAAGGACCAATATTGAGCGAAAGACAGTCTCCGCCCTTACACCTGCACAGTCCTCCATCAATAAAATCAGGAAGATTCTCTGGATCAATATACTTCAACAATTATTTCTTGTATCCGCTGCCTAAGATCTGTATCTTCTCTTTTGTTTTTTCATCAATCCACATTTTAACAATTGCCCAAATACCAGTAAACAAAAAAGGAGCGTTGATGATAAACATACTTTATCAATACAGAATTACTTGCCAAGTATTTCAGGATAGTTGTTCTGAGCCATTTCCGATGCTGGTTTTACAAATTTATAGGCGCTGCTAGTGTTACTGAGTTTTATGTTTTTGAGGTCTAAGATAGTACACGTTTGCATCACAGGACTGTCATCGCCAGTCTATCGCTTTTTTTGTTGAGTACAAGCATCAAATATGGTTGTTAGTAAGCGCTCATAGCTCATAGCATAGTAGCTGAGCAGTCTGTGATCAGATGTAATTTTTAAAACTTCTTCGGGAATAGTTGATCCGACTCGTTCAATGTAAATAGGTCTAAACTAACTCATTATTTGATTACTTTTCTATCGTATTTGTGGTAGCCGTGTGGGTACAACTTTCTGAGTTGCGTGAGTTCAGGAAAATAGTATGTCTATCATTTTATTGATTGTACTTGCAAGGTGTCGACTTCGTTTTTTATACGCCAAGCAATGAAATCTCTCCACATTTTTTCTGTTTATTTTAGATTGAATTTTCTGGCCCGAAGAAATCTTAGCAAGTATGCGTCATCCCATCGCGGATCCATGACTCCCTAATTGAAATTTTTTACGATATCTCTAAAGGTTTGAAGAGCGGCAAGTTGTTCTTCGGAGCAGTCTCCGATAAATCTATCTACTTCAAAAAATACCCCGAGTACTTCTTTTTGTCCTTTTTGCTTTTCTCCATGATTATCACTGAATTAATATCTACCATAATGACATAAACTCCTAATTTGTAAAAACAGTCACCAATTTAAATAAAATAATCCAAAATAAAATCCATCCGAAATATTTACTGATGTATTTCATCATTCAGCCTAATATGGTTAATGTGAATCAATAATCTTATTTTTAAATTGAAAATTAAATTTAAAGTAGTTTAAAGGAATTCTTTAAGTGTAAATAATTTAATGCTCATTAGAATAGTTTCGTCGCTTTTATTGCGTCATGAACAACCCTTCAATGCTTCTGCCCCTCAAGGTAACATTGCCCTTATCCAGTTTGGACACAGCTTTAGCATTCACCCTCTCACGTGGGCCGACTTTCCAGGTGAAGTTGATTAAAAAATGCAGTGGTCTGCGCACATTTATTGGTATATCGAATACAAGATCACTGACTATGAAAAACGCAAATTATCTGCATATCTCATCATTGGCAAGAGATCATGGGTCAAGGAAGAAAGGAAGTGCGATCATCTACTTAATCATGAACAAGGTCACTATCTCATTGGAGCGCTGTGCGTACTTGAATTTCTCAGGAGAGTTGACTACAAAAAAAAGAATTCAAGCTAAAAATTTGAGGATCTAGTGACGCAAACGTTTGACCGAACTATCAAAGAAGCATTGGAGTTGGAAAGGCAATATGATAACTAAACAGAACATCGTCTAAATTACAAAATGCAATAAAAATGGGACCACTACATCTACTAAAAATTACAGTTTTACATGCAAATCTATGACAAAAAGAAGAATAAATTTGTCAAATTATCTGAAAGTCCTGCTAAAGACAAATGAAATACATTTACGGACAGTGATTTTGTAAAACCATATTTAATTTCTAAATGTGATCATCTATTTAAAGAAAATTGTAGCACTATTATTATAAGCCAAAGAAAGAATCATTCCTTTTTTGAACTGTTTACCCCTGAGTGTCTTCTGGTCCTAAAATTTTTGATTTAGGCATTCTGACGAATACTGAGCACTCTTGGTTTCTATTCGTTGATGGCGGTGGTGTTAATGTATATTGTTTCTTATTCATTTTCGGGAGCTGTGTTCACCTTGGGACTGTAGCAACGCTTTGCTTTGTTTCCACTGATATCATAAAACATCTCCCAATCCTTATCAGAAAGGTTTCCCAAAAAAGATGTCACCTCGTCAGTACAATTTTTAGGATACTTTTTCTTCAAATACAACAAAAGTTTTAGTGTGTTTGACCTTATAAACAATTCTCGAACAAATTCATTTTCCCTTGATTCTCCAGGTATAAAGACTGTCCTGTCAAAAAGAGCCCCAGTGGCTATAATTAATCGGATTATTGCATCCAAAAAGGTATCTTCCAATTCAGTTTTGTAACTCTTTAAATTTTAGCAGATCAAAGGGATAAGGTTCTTAATGATAAATATTTTCGCTTTGAAAGTTTTACAGGCATTTGTATAGCCTATTACTAATTGAGTCTTTATCTTCTGACTATAGTCTTGACCAATAATGTTACAGCTCAATTCGAAAGGCTTTTGCTATAGTAAAATTCTGGCTATCCTGCTTTCACAGATCAATTTTAATTTTTTAAGACTGCTTTCCAGAAATTGGTCTTCAGCAAGAGAAGCTGAACTTAGAATGAATGTTGTTGGCAACATAAAAGGATCTAAATCGTTGAAGCAATAATTTTCCAACAAAGATTTTAGTGTATCGAAAGGAGTAGAGTACATCGGCTTCTGTAATTTTTCTTACTTTCCTACATTATAAAGATCGCTCTTAGTATTTTGTTTTTCCTGCATGGTTGATGATTTTTGCTTTGAGTAACTCTTCTCGCGCTTAGATATGTACTTTGATTCATTTGAGGTAGATATAATCCTTATAGGTGATATTCTAAAACTGGTTTATTTATATATGAGCTAAAATCGTCTGTCTTCAATCGGTGTATAGTTTTATGGAGGAAAGAGGGGATCTACTACTATCTCAAGCATTTCATCAATCATTAGCGGAAGCATTTCTTTTATGTAGTTGTTCGGCACTCCCAGATAAGGATTGTTATTTACTTACAATAACCATGTCCTAAAGTCTTAATCCATTAGAAAATCATAACCAAACAGTTAAAACTCCATTTTTTTGCTATTTTTCCCGAAATATTTCTAAATATCTAAAGTTATACTCGAGCTGCCATCAAAGTATCCATTATAATTTCCTTCATTCTAACTACAGTTTCATTGACAATTTCTTCTGATCTTCCAGCTCCATTAGGTAGTGTTTCAATGTATCTAAGCAAAGTTTATTTCATCGGAATAGTATTCCCTTCCTAGAACTTAGAATATTCACTAAAATGTTTTTGTTGACAATTATTGGTCAGATGAATCTCTGAATTCAGCATATCCAAAGTGTACATTGAAGACGAAGTTCTGATATATGGTGTTTTATAGTAATACACTTCGAAATTAGGAGTGACTAATACCCAAACTCGAATATCAAACTTTCTGCCTTCGTAGAGTAAAGACTTTTAAATAGCTTTTTGAACTATCCTAAATGAGAGAGTAAGTACCATCCACTATTGATCGGCTTTGAAATTAAGAAACTCTAGATTTATTTAAAGTTGTTGGACAAGATAATTCCTTTGCCCTGATTATCCGATTCCGGTTTGATAAACCAGATATTTTTTTCGCAATGTTTCTCTGGTACTTTTTATTTATGAAGATTTCTCTTTTCAATTTGGTGGAATTTTTAGCAAAAATCTTTGTATTCGGTATCATCTTTATGCGCATGTATTCTTCATAATTTGACTGATACAAAAAGGATGTTGGGATAACTTAGAAGATGTGGCAATTTCTGTCTGTCAGGGCTAGATCATGGCTGTAGTAATATTTTAACGTTTTTACTAAACCTGACTTTGTTGTAATTGTATGATTGTTTTCGAAGTGATTCAGCAACAACTATGTTTATAAATGTGTACATGCTTGCTGGGATAGCATTTAAGGACTTACTAAAAATCATCATAGACTTTAGAGTTGTAATTGAGCTGCTTCCATAGAAAAGACGCGGATAGTAGATCTCTATCTGGCGAAAGGGTCTGCCAAACATTTCTTTTTTTGAGTGCGTTTTCAATGGCGGTTGAATTGTTTCCTGGGGAAATGATGTAGCCAAACAAAATCTTCTCATTCTTCACTTACATATTGTTTAAGTAATAAATAATTATATTTGAGAGTAACAATGGCCTTAAAATGAATTCAATTAACTTTAAAATATCAAATAACGCTAATACAGGATAGATACTTTATTCAGGTAAAAAAAGTACTGAAACTCATTGAATTATAACTGAATTAGTCCTCCGATAGATCTAATTATTTATATTTTATTTGCTGAGCGTACACTGCTAATTATATTGAAATAAGGACGATTTATTATTTAGTATTATTTATCTAAAAACTAATCTAAAATATCCATATTACCTTAATCTAATCGTCCGAAAATTATCCATTATATTTTGACTATTTTATGTTAGTTTATAAAATAGTGTTAAGTCAATCAACGATTATAATCAATAACATTTTTCTGCATGCCGGACCTATTCATAGAGCTTTAATACCTTGCCAACAACAAAAGAATTCACATGCACACTATCTCTGACATCATTAATAAGCTTATTTAACAGGAATCTCAACTGTCCCTCGCTCAAAAATCAGCTATGATTTAGACTATAACTCGGTCATTCCTCCTTTCCACCAAAAATTGGTTGACTTAACTGAATAGACTCAAATTAGAAATTTGCAAAACATCAGCTCCTAAATCGGGAAACACAAAAGCTAAACCATTCGCGGTTAATAGAAGGGGGAAGATAAGGCACAAATAAGAGATGAAAAATCTCAGTATTGATCAAATTTTGGATGAAGTGATGGGGCAGAACAGAAGCGTGGATAGCATGATGGCTCCAACCCCTAAAAAAGAATCAATTATCCCTGATAATAATTTTTTAGTCACTATTCCACCCTTTGAACCTGAAATGATTGCCCAAATGTCTCAAGACATAAGCTCTGCCCTATAAACATTGAAAAAAGTTAAAGAAATTGACCAATTTGATGTTGGACCAAAGATTATGAGCTATAAAAAATGGTTAGCCTTGACTCAATAAAATATTGATATCACTCATGAGAAAAAGAAAGCAACAGTTCGAACTAAAAAAAGAACGGACCAAAAACTATATATGGTTATTGATGATAAAATTGATATCAGTCAAGGTATTGACCGCCTCCAATAGCTTTAGATTTTGAAAACTAAAGTAAAACTGAGTAGACAATTAAGTGATACTGAAAGCTGCAAATTCATTGAAAGACAGATTCTCGAATTTAATCCAGTGCTGAATGCAAACCCACTCATGTTGGTGCAAAAAATAAAGGGAATAGGCTCATTAAATCAAAAAGAATCAACCTTAAGAAAATCCAATGCTCACTCAGAAAATCTTATTAATTTGAACTATGTGATGGAATAATTTGATTTAAATGATCAAATCTAAGGCCATTCTCCAGAAATATTTGTAAATGAGGCCAATGATGCCAACTTGACAGCCAAACTTCAAACTAGAATCACCAATATCTTGAATAAGGAGTTATTTAAACAACCAAAAGTGTCTTTGAACAAGCTATGCCAAGATCGCAATATTTCAAAGCAGCTAAAAGGCGAGATGTTCTATCAGTTATTGCATTTGAACTTCAAAATGGATCAACCAGACATTTAACAATTCGGAGATATCTACATTACCACCAACTGACATGAATTTATGATTTCGGTTATTTTTGTAAGTTAAAAAACTACTTATTGACAGGAATGGATTTATACTTATTTAATTTGCTTTATTTAGTGCTTAATTTTATTATAGGGTCTATTTTATCAAGTCAAAACTTATCAAGGCGAATTAATGATTGAAATCACTTGATAATGAAATCAAATACAAGTCACTAAAGATGCAGCCATTTGGAAAAATCCTGTTCAAAAAAATATAAAATACATTTTATACCGATTTGTTTTTTTTTCCATTGCGTTAATCCCCTTATGCCCATCTAATTTGTCAATCGGTTTGAAGATGAACTCCACTGTGCATTAATGCTGGTGATATGTTGTCCAAGATATTATTTATTACCTCAAAAAAAATTCATCTAAATCACTCAAATCATGCAAACAAATGCAGCTTTGAACTGAATAGAGAAAGGGGTACATTAATTCTCTCCATTCATCGCAGCAACAAATTTTAAACACTTTTTGCCAAAAACATATAAATATATTTTTGCATCAAAATTTGTTTGTAGATAAAGTGGGAAGATTGGTAAACTGAAAGCATTAAAGGAAAGAATAATAATAGAAAGATCAAAACTGATCGTTCTATGATGGTCCATCTCAGAACTCAATCTCCATAAGTTCTGAGACTTGATCTCCATGACGTTTTTGAAAAAAGGGGTCGGAAAATATTTTCATGATGTCCTCCGTGGCTTTTTCGTAGTCATCAATCATTTCCTGGTCACGGGAGCTGATTTGTGCTTAAGGGGATTCTTTTAATTGATTTTGTTGCTGCATCCACTCCAAAAACAGCTGATACTGTTATTAGTCTTCAAAAGCATAAAAAACATTAGTGTTGGGGTCCATGAAGCCATAGATAGTTTGATTTTAGTTTGTTGCTTCGGGGACAGCTTCGGTTTATATCATTCCCTCTTAATCTATTTAATTATTCTAAAATTATTACAAATAGGATGAACTTATAGCTAATTTCAGGATATTTCTACTGAATTATTTCTATGTTGAATGGGACCTTTTACAACAATTTATGGCTATTCGAATAATATGATTTTTGGATTATGAGATCATTATATTTTATTTACAGCAAATGGACTTTAACAATCAAATTTAGCTATTTTCAATAACTGAGTTTCCATTGCCATATATTTGGATTTCTTTCAGTTAGAATATTCTTGATTTATCTCTTGAAATAAAAATTTAATATTTTAGGGAGGAAGAGCCATAATTAATAAAATATTCAAACACACAAAATCCATGTGAATAATTGATCATTATTGGCTTGAACTATATGCATTAAATAATCTAAAAATTGAATTGCTAACAAAATTGAAATATTTTACCTAATAATTCAATTTGGGCTCTTATTTACATACTAAAATCATTTATTTAATGTTTTAATATCAATAGACAACGCAGGACATAAAATTATGGTCAAATAATATTGATGCTGTTGCCATATTTTTATTAAACTTAAAGTTAACAAAAAACGAACAACTCTCAAATTAAAAAAAATTAAGTAAAGGATAAATTCAAAGGTTTGAATTCACTAATTGATGGAATATTATGATCATTGTTTATTTTTTTCCTCTTGAAATGATTTTTTGTTAGGATTTTAATAAAAAATCAGATTGATCAAAAATTATAAAATTGATGATGCATAATGAGAACAACTCTAATAAGGAAGCCACTCTTTTTTAATGGTATATCTTATGCATACTCACATCAAGAAAATTTTATTATAAGATTATCTTCGTTAATTGTTATTTGATATTGATAATTTTATTCGTTGATGTTCAGATCACGTAAACGAGATACTAACAGCTTCTGGCTCTAGCAAACATCCATTGATCATTTTTTGGATCAATCCGAGCATACATATCGAAGCGATCATCACAAAATACTGTCCATTTTTGACCATCATATTTTTCCAGAGGTTCATATACATCTTGATAATTAGGGTAGCATTGACATGTTTCTCCATAATCTGCTGCCTTGATGAGAGCATTAATCAATATTTCTAATTGTTAACTAATTCCAGCTCCCTTACCATAATGTTAAATAGTTGTGTATGATTTAGCAGGATTCCATCCTCCCAAATAGACAAAATAGGACCAATTTGGGTATCTAACATTAATATTTGCGAATGAGAAGAGAATTCCTTTATAAAGATAGGGACGATAGGCTGTATATGTAGCTGGATCTTTCTGAAGGAGCACAAAATATTCATAATAGGGTTCTGTTTCATAGGAATTCATATAATTGGTGATATAGTCCAAATTCATGGCCACATTATCTCCCCAAACCTAGCTTGCATCATTAGCTGCTTTTTTGAAAGAGGCTAGCACAGAGGTATTAGTTTCTGCACTTGACTGGTTACCAAATTGTAAATTTTAGAAATGAAAAGATCTGGAAACAGCCTCACTTTCAGGTACTTTCAAAATACTCCAAGCTGAGGAAATAATTAGAATGCAAATAAGAATTGCGATCCTCTTCATATTTGTATATTAAATTTAAAATGTAGGTTTATTATTAGATCATTATTTCATGTTCCAGCTTAAATGATTAGAATACATTGGGACGGTTACTATTTTATAACTTTAGCCCAACTCAATAATGAAGGTGATCTTTTAATAATTTATTAATTCAATAATAAGGAGCGACTCCGGCTCTTGTTTTCTTCTGGAGAAAGAATGTGCAAATCTTAATTATCCTTTAAAAAAATCATAATTGTTTAACTTATATAATTTTTGATAACATTTGATGAATTCAGATTTTTCAGATCACCCACAAGAAATAGTAGCAATTATTTCCCTTAGTATAGATCCATTGATCGTTCTTGGGTTCAGTTTGTGCGTGAACATCATTGCTGTCATCACAGATCACACTCCACATTTGCCCGTCATAAGCAACCATTCTGCTTTCAATGCCATTAACATTGCATCCACAGAAAGAGCCAGTATCTTCGGATTGAAGCACATCGGCAACGAATGCTGAGGTGGAGGAGGTCACTCCAGCTCCAGCTCCAATTTTCTCAACGACGGTATAAGGAGGAGTGCTTTTGTTAATGCCTCCCTTCAAAAACATGTAGGACCAGGCAGGGTAAGTAGGATTGATACCAGTGAAGGTAGCAACATCACTGCCATATGACCAAACACTCCATCCAAATGCGACAGTAGTGGTTTGAATGAACACAAAGAATTCATCTCCAGGATTTCCACCATATGAGTTCATGTAGTTGGTGATGTAGTCCAAGTTTTTAGTAACATCGCCTCCCCAAACTGAACTGGCATCAGTAGCAGCTTTTTTAAAGGCGGTGACCTGTGCCTGTGTCACACCTGGTCCAGTGAAGGTTCCGAATTTGAGGTTGTCAGCCTCACCAGTGGTGAGCTCTGGTTTGCCTTCTGTTTTTTTCAGAATGCTCCATGTGAGGGAGGTGGCAAGAAGACAGGCTATGAGAATGGTCTTTAGCATGTTTAAGGAGATTTATTATATCCTATAAGATATTTTGGATATGAGAGCTATTTATTTCAATTAATAAAATTCTTTTTATTTCACATTTAACTATTTTTTAATTGAAATAAATGCTTTTAAATTGTAAAATAGTCTTCAAGAATCAAATTATCTTTATAGATTGTAAATACTGATGAATTTTCTCCTCATCATTTCAAATCATAATAAATAACGGTTAAAAATACAGTCAGTCAGAAGAATAATGCATGAAGGTCTTATTCGATAAAAAATAAACATTTATTTAAAGAGCAAATCATAACTGCAAAGATTATCTAATTTAAACGGCCTCACTGATGCAAGAAAAGATATAATGTAAAAATTATGCTGCGGGTGACATTGTTGCAAATTTGTCATCGTTCCACTATGGATATAACAAAAACATAAATTTTTAATTATTTGTTTATAAAAAAATAGTTGTCAAAGGATAATTTACCTTAATGTTAATTTAATTTGTTAAATTTCTACTTGAAAAGAATGCGTTAAAATACAAGAAAGTCTTTAAATATCGTTATCCTTTACAATATTTCCTTGGCTTTTGGAAAATAAATGGAGAACAAGATAATTGCATTGGTGTGATAATAATAATAGTTTTGTTTATTATTCAACTCTCAGTTTTAAAGACCCTTAAATGAATTAATTAAATCTACAACAAATTTAATATGATTGAGTTTTAGATTAAGCATTAAGATACCGATACATGATTAATTTAAGTTATCCCAAACAAACAGAGCAGCAAAAAGTATTTATAAAAAATGAATCTTCATATCCATCTTAGGAATATAGAATGAAGCAAGTTTAAGATTGATAATATATTTATGATCAATGCAATGGCAAAATGACATACTATAAAATTATATTTAACATCTTATGAATATTTGTCTATTGCTGGATTTTATTTTTCAATATTTTTATTGTAATATTCCAGCCGCAAAATAAAATAATTATTTCATTAAAAATAACAATTTCTAATGGGTATTTCAAATTTAACAAATTGATGATGGTACAATGATTTTATCAATAAGAGTGTTTTTGTCTCCTAAAGAAAAGATAATACTCATATTATTTATATTTTGATAGAATTTGATTATTTTCAGATCACCCACATTAAGTAATAGCAGTTGGGTCCTCTTGTGTATATCCATTGAGAATTCAGCGGCTAGAATTGGCCATGAGCATCATATTAAGCAGAACAAATGACACTCCAAGATTGCCCATCATAGGAAGTCATACCCTTTGCAATCCCTTCCACATTACAGATGCAATAAGATCCTATATCCTGATTTTTAAGCAAGGTAGATATAAAAACTGAAGTTGAAGAGCTGATTCCTGACCCTGTTCCGATTGACTAAACAACTGTATAATATCGGCTACTTTTGTTAATTCCTCCTAATGCCAACAAATATGACCAAGAGGGATAAGTAGGGTTAATACCTGTAAAAGTAGCATAAACAGAGCCATATGACCAAACATAAAAGTCATTGCTGTAAGAAAAAGTCTGAATGCAGATGAAAAATTAATCACCAGGATTTCCCCCATAGGAATTCATGTAGTTTGTAATATAGTCCAAATTTTTAGCGATATTGCCACCCCAAACAGAAGTGGCATCAACAACAGCCTTCTTGAAGTTAATAATATGATTTGAGGTCACTCCTGAACCAGTGTAATTTCCAAACTTCAAATTTTTAGGCGTAGTAGAGCTCAGCTTTGGCTGATTCTTTGATTGTTGAAGGATGCTCCAGTTCAAAGAAGTGGCAATGAGGCAGGCTACAAAGATAGCTTTCAACATATTTGTAATAATTAATGATTATATCTAAATATGATTTAAGACCTCAAAAAATGATTTTTTTTCAATTTGATAAAAATATAAATATTTAGTTTAGCTTCCAAATCTGTCAATGAAAAATTATTTGGATAAGTTTCTAATTGGTTGTGATTTAATCAATATATTTTTTATAAATTAATTTCATGAAATTTTATTTTATGTTTGATAATACAAACTATTTTATTATCTATTTAGGACATCATGATAAATAAAAATATTTAAAAATAAATATGATTTCCAATTACCACTGCACCACCATTTCATTGTTACAATGTCATTGATCCATTTATATTATCTTGATCATTTTAAAATTTTAAAATAAATATAAAATAATTTTATAGAGATAACCTAAGACATAAACAAACTAAAGTGTTAATAAAGAAAAGTATCGATGATTCATAAAGGAAATATTCTTTTATATTTCATTGTATTGTTAAATCATATATAATTTGGTTATAACAAATTATACTCACAATAAATAAAAGTAGTTAGGTCATGCAATGCAGTGTAGCTATTCATTGAGAATTATATGTTTTAAATTGGCATGGACATCATACTTGCTACCGCCAATCACATTTCAATTCTGTTTATTATTTATTATAGGAAACCATGAGATTTTCCATTCTTGTCCATCGTCATATTCTTCATTTTAAATATTAAAATATTGATCTTTCGTTATCTCTCAAATCTTAAAGAGTTAATAATCATCTTTTTCGATAAAAGCGAGGTAATTTGTCTTGATCGATATTGTACAATGATATAAATTAAATGGAAGGAAATTAATCAACATGATAATCTTCAATCATCTCTAATTTATTTTAGCTACAGTTTTTCCATAATTAACAATTTAGATATTTTTCTTTTTAAAGATTTGTATTGAATATGCGATTATCTCAATAGAGTCACAATTATTATGTAAATCTAAAAAATAGGCGCTTTAGATACTCACAACTTAACTCTCACCACTTTCCTACCCTCTCATCAAATTAAACACCTCGCTTATATACGCCTAGATGCTCCAAAGTCCATCCTTTATAACAATGTCGAGCTGAGATTGATCACTGGTCTCGTAGCAGCGACCATCAATACTATAAAGCTTTATGCAGTCTATGAGCACACAGTAGCCTTCGAGTTAGGAAGCTGGCGTCTCCACGAAGATATTGTCGGTATCGTTGGGTGGGACAAGATCATAATTGTTTACGCATCAAACAAGGTAATTGGACTAAGATACTAAGGTGGATGCCTAAAAAATAGTTTCTTAGTATCACTAGAATTCTTACCGATCGATGAGCAAGATGTTTGTCGGGTTTATGCAGACAGAATGGGATATTACTTCGTAATCCACATTAAAAACTATCTACTTCTCTGTTTTTCTGAAACTTTAGCCAACAAATACAAAGCTCGGGTTGTCTAAAAATAGAAGGTCTATATAGTTGATGATGAAGCGAAATGGAACGATCCCAGTCATAGTTACATTTTGGATATGGTTCAAATTAAGCTGTTCGAACATTAACTCTGCAAAATAGAGCAAGTTCATTTGATTGACGAGACCATCTACTTCATGGGTCACCGTGGAAAAGAAAGTGAACTTTATTACATCCATGTATATTTCTTTTTCACAAATATGTAATCATCGAAGTCAATAACTAACGTGCCTCATCATGATCAACCACCCCCGAACACCAAGGTAATAGTGTTTCATCCCCACCCCAGAACCACTAACAGTCGGGATCCCTAATTTCTATACTATAATGGCAATTCCCCTTCAATCTTAATGAAATCCCAACAAACAACATACGAAGTAGCAGTTTTCTAGACTAATTGCGAAATATTTTCTCAAGGAAGCGCCATGTTCCCTATTTTGGTATGGTAGACGGAAAAAAATGCGTTTTATCTTATCGAAAAGCAAAAAACCTTTCAGTAAACCTACGAATTTAAAATGAAACAGGTAATAACTAATTTTTGCGCTGAAGTAGTGGCTTATCGTGAAGGCCTTATCGCTTTGGCATCTCGAACTTAATTGTTGCTGATTAGTTCATCAGGATAAAGATAAGTATTGCATCACAGTCTTGGGAGCATAATAGACTTCCATGTGGGAAAGGACATGCTTATAATTGAAAACTATGAAAGAAAGTTAACTCGTCTCTATGAAATCAGTCGTGGGCCACGCATAGATCCCAGACCATTCGTTACACATAAAAGAAAGAGATTTTTATAAACTTTACCTGATCTACAGACTATTTATTCTCTTGTACTTGGTAGACAGAGTATATAAATTTTAGTAGTACGCAAAGGCAGCGGATCTAATAAACTTTATAGTTTCTATCGTGAAGGAGCTACATAATTTGATGTTATTCTGGAAGAGGCGTCTGATTATTTAGAGGCGAGTATTGGTGGGGAGGAAGTATTAATCATTAGAACTAAGGAAGGAGTTGGAAAAATAGTGAATTTTAGTGAAAAATAAGAGAAAATTGAGTAATTAAACTGGGATGGTTGGAAAATGATAAAAAGATGGTCAATATGTGAATATCTAATAGCTTGGAACGGCAAAGTATGGTCTTTCTTAAATTTAAACACTCGCCAATAAAAAGTATTCTAATTGCTGATTGAAAGGGAAGGACAGCAATTCTTGAATTGTTTTTTGCAATTCAGAAAAATCAATATTGATAAAAGCTTGAAGGATCATCCTTTGGTTGAGCTGTATCTTTGCTATAGTTGCCTTCTCTAAATATGGCTCTTAGATTTGGCAACTGGCAATAAAAACATCATTTATGCATCAAAAAAT
>Ga0302185_10001155_pt1 | contig 18912 bp, 18 predicted proteins | sample II_Bog_E1_1_FD_200231 | JGI IMG/M metagenome (GOLD analysis project Ga0302185, IMG submission 200231) | Peat permafrost microbial communities from Stordalen Mire near Abisko, Sweden - II_Bog_E1_2 | ecosystem: Environmental > Terrestrial > Soil > Wetlands > Peat | place: Sweden: Abisko... | reverse complement strand
CCCCTGCAGGAATAAAGACTTGGTTCTTGTAACTGACAGTTGAGCTGGCTGAATTATAAACATAAAAGGAGGATGGACTTATATTGAGATTAAAGCTTGAATAAGTGGTGTATGATATCGAAGCAGCCGCCAAATTGTATTCCACCATACTTAGAGCCAGATTGAGGTTATAGTAGGTTGCCACTCCAAATGTATAGGGGGTAAATACAGTTCTTGGATTATTTATATTCGTTATCAATAGGGAAAGATTCGTTCCCGAAGAGATAGCAACTGTTTCACTCAGATAAACATAAATAATAATTGATGAAGAAGTTGCAGAGAAATTGCAGTTTGCAATACTGAGACTGATAGCATTTTTTGTACCACTACAACTAGAACGATTTTGAAAACCCGATAAGTCAAGACCAACAGGCAAATACAGATAGACCATTCCTTGACTGCTGATGTTTTGACTCAACAGCAATGAAAATGTATAGCTCGAACTTATCACAGCTGACATCGTTGTTGGTGCAACTTTGAAGTTTAAAGCTTTAATAGTTGCAGCTAATGCTGTTAGAGTTGCACTCAAATTAAGATAAGGAGAACCTCCTCTAAAAAAAGTGAAAACAAAAGTCGTAGGCTGAGCTGAGGGTGGAGCATTGATATTGCAGTCTAAGTAGAGCTGTATATTTGATGAATAGTTTATATTGTCTGTAACAAAGCCCCCACTGTAGGATCTTACTCCAGTAGAAGAGCTTGCAAATGTCCAAGGAATATATTGGTTTCGATATATAGTCAGGTTGTTTCCCGTGCAAACAAGAGTGGGTTAATAGTTCATTTGAAGAGTGTCACCCACTTGAAAAGTTACTGGCACTGCGGAAGTAAAATTAATGGCTGGCAAGGAGTACAAAGTATTTATAGAAACAGCTGAGTTGGTGAAATTACCATTGATGGTTGAAATTGTTGTAGGATTAATTGTACAGCTTGATTTTGTATCAATATAATTTGAACTGCTATCCATGGTAATTACTTTAAAGCTGCTACTGGTGGTAGTGTTGACAGTTGGCGGGCAGTTTATTCCATTCACTTGTACAGTCAAAGTGGTGTTTGCTGGTATTGTGGAACTAACCGAAAAAACAAAATAGATGGCGCTTGAATCAAAGGTACAGTTGCCAGATAAATAAATTTTGCTATCTGTGGTATAGGTGCAAGTGATTGCAACTGAGTTGGAAGTTAGAGACTTTATGTCTGAGCTTTACCATTGTTTTGGGTAATATATAGCTACTGTGTTGCTCCCGATTGGAATAGGATTGCCCAAAACTGCAGCCATATTTAAAATTGAGTTGCTTTGTTCTGTTGTCCCTGTAAAGGAGTAAGTGCATGACTGAAGACTTCCTGAACTGTATTGAATATAGCTGCCAGCACTAATGCTAACACTGTCAATAGAAATATTGCTACTGATAGAGAAGCTGGTAGTTTGAATGGCTGATGGTGGATTTTTGACGTAGTTGATTGTGAGGGCAATACTTCCACTCATTGCTTTGTTAATTAAAATTGAATTATTTGCTGAAGATACTGTGTATTGGGAAGTATTGAGTGCAGTTGTGTTTGCTGATACGGTTGTAGCATTTGAAAGTATTACTTGAGGTGGGAAAAAAAGCGTTAAGTTGATTCGGCTCGAAGAGTTAGAAAACACAATGGTGTAAAAGTACGTGGTGTTTGCGTTGATATTTGTGTTACTCAAAGAAACGGACAGAGTTGTTTGGGAGAGGGCTGGCGTCAAACATAGCAAGAGAAGAACCAATAAAAGAGAGATTGCTTATTGGCCTGATTATTTAAATCTCTTATTCATATTTAAATTATACTTTAACCACTACTCTTTGCACTATCAAGAGGCGTATCTATTTTGTCTAAAAATATCAAAAAATAAGAGGCGGCCACATTTATTCATCAATAGGAATTGTAAATATATCTCTTATATATAATCTCACTTTCAATATACTGACTCAAAAATATGTTATAAATAAAGGTTCCAAATCAGAAGCGATCTCCTCTAATTCGCTTGGCCAACTGTAGATCCTTGGACATTATCGTCACTCTCTTCGCATGGATTGCGCAGAGGTTTGTGTCTTCGAACAAGGACACAAGATATGCTTCAGCAGCCTCCTGAAGGGCGAGAACAGCCTGACTCTGGAAACGTAATTCCTGCTTGAACTCTATAGCGATTTCCCGCACCAGCCTTTGGAAGGGCAGTTTTCGGATCAGTAGGTCAGTCTGAATAATAGAAACGGTACACTTTTCTGATACTTGCGAATTTAACGCAGAGCAACAGTTCCGGGTTTGTAACGGTGAGGCTTCTTTACACCTGAAGCGATGGGTGCAGTTTTTCTGGCTATTTTTTGTGCGACAAGCTGTTTTCTGGGTACTTTTTGAGCTGTTGATTTCCTTGCAGTTTGTTTAGTACGAGCCATTAAATGATTATAAAATTCAAGAGCTTAGGGTCGTATTTCTGGAGGGATTAGATATAATTGATTCTGAAGACTGTTTATATTTAAAAAATATGATTTGGCTTAAACCAATGAGTTCTGCATGCGTACGGATAAATATGCCCTTTTATTGATTAAAATGGTAAGTCTTGCAAATTTTACTTTTTACTACATATTATTATTCTTCTTCTGAAAATACGTATGCATTTTAAGAAATAAATAAACTTAAAGGTAGACATTGGATCATTTTATGTTTAGTTTGACTCAGAATTTCTATCATAGGGCGTGCTGACAAAAGTTTATATTATTTTTTCTTTAATGCAATATTTATCTCAATCAGCTTCTTGATCAAAGTATTCTCAAATCGTTAAATTATGAAAAAATGTTTAACTAATAAACAATAATCATTGAGCTGAAAACAATATTCTCAGAGATGCGCAGAAAATATTATTAATTCTTTTCAATTATCAGTAAATACTCAGATCATTAAATACAGTTTTTTATGCTTAAAGTGTTATTCATTAATTTTGAGAGAATGGACCTACAAAAACTGATAAACACGTTGAACTATCATCAAATTATATAGTGATAAAGATAAATGAAGATTGCTTCGAAATCACTCAAAATAAGCCAACCAAATGGACAAAAAGCAGTAATCCAGACGCCAAAGCCACTTCTACTAGAAATTTACGCGTTTCAGTTATTGATTTTTATTTTAGTTCGGGATCAATTAATTCTTTTTTTTAAGCGTTCAAGTTTCGATACCCCTAAACAAGAGGATTCATTATCCTAAACCATACCTGCATAATGCAAGGAATACCTTTGGGAAAAAGGTCATTAATATCATAAGGGTGTATCCATGAGGTAAGAAAGGGGACTCTTCCATTGAAATCAGCGTTTGATAAGGTTTAGAAGAGTTTTCATGGTGGTCTGAATGTCGTTGCAGCTTAAAGAAGAGATAGTTAGTGAAGCGGTGGGGAGCATTCCAGCTGTGCAGGATGGTAACTTTTTCGTATTCTCCATTGGATTGCAACTTCCTTTGAAGGCCATAATGTTCTAAATAGTTTATACCTTCCAGGTATATTATTGAGCCAATAGCCATTATGGAGTGTATAATCATACACTGTAGCCCGAAGACCAAATAGATAAACCAAGCAAAAGCGATAGTAGATAAAATGCTCAACACTGCATAATTTGTAATCAAATTTTTACCAGCTTTCTTTTAGTCCTAATAAACTCCAATCCAAGAGCCTTTGATGCAACGCCAAATGAATGCATATACGGTTTCGTTCTTCAGAGCAGTTGATGGATCTGTGGGGGTTGCTACATGCACATGATGTCTATAGAGATGGTGATATGTGAAATGGGGATAGTAGAGCTTGACCATATCCAGCGTGGCCAAAATCCTAAAATACTTCCCAGGTTTATGCATCACATCATGTGCGACTGCGAACTGTGCGGAGTATAGATTGGAAACGACAAAAGTCGTACCTATAACTCCTGGCAGTGTTTCCCAGCTTATGTCAGTTTCCTCCATCTTTTTCATCACTTTAAAAAAGATAGCCCAATCGAAGATCATAGCTGCATAAAGAGCCATCCGAAAATATGGCTAATCTCGCTCGAGCTGTGCTCTTTCTGAGACGTCTGGGTTTCTCTCATCAAAGGAAAAAATTTCATCGATGATAGGAAAACCAGCGTATATTAGCACGATGAAGGGAAAAGGGTCAGCATCATCTAGAAGCAACCCCAAGAGACTTAGCACAGCTAGAAGGTAATAGGGAAGGGAAGTTTTCATGAGACTGTCCTTTCCGAAGATGTCCATCTTTTTGCGAGGTAGAAGTCGCTCCAATTTACTCACAATTTGCTGCATAATAATATGTTTATAAGATATATTATCTAAGATCGCAGATGCGCGTATAAGAATTTATTTAATATGACTTAGTTATGCAGTTTGCATTATGTCCGACTAGAAAACTGTTTATTTTCTCGATAGATGATGATTACCACATAGTGGAGCCAAATACTTTGAGATGGCATTCAATTTATAAATAGTCTTGAATTGTTGTCTTCGAAGAAGTTAAATGTGAGAATATTTGATAAAATGTTCCTTTATTGATTTGTAGTAATGCAGTACTGCTATTTAAAATATAATTGATTGGTATTAGTATAGTATTACACTTCAAAGAATCAATGCTGTCCGTTTATCTTTGCAGTGTTAATGTCTTTGACTGGAGAATATCTCCGTTCTTCAAATAAAAGTCAACTTAAAATTTTAATAGTAAAACAATAAAATCATCTATTCTTCATGTTTTTTCTCCGCCCATTATTATCACCATTGAGAAGTCAAACAACATTAAAACCGTGAAAAATGATAATTGCGACATTTGGATAAACTTGATTTTGCTGTCAAACAAATCCAATCTAAATTTTCTTTTCATCAAATATCATTTATCCTTTTTATTCAAAAAATTGTAAGCCAAAAAACAATGAAACCAAAGAGAACCTTGAAAGAGAGAGAAGTATCAGAAAGTGGCAATACATAAGAACTCGTCTCTAAATACATCAATTCATTTTTTGCAAGCATAATGCTTGTTCCTTCAGGGACTTCCACAATCTTCTGCTTCAAACTCATAGTAATTAAGTCCAACTCAATTAATTAGCGCTTAACAAATTTTTGGCTTAAGTGAATACTTCCTTTTTACTTAATCATCCCATCATCCCATGCTGGCATACTTGAATTACGCATAGCAATCAATGTTGAGATTTCAGCTTTTGGTATGCTGATAATAACAATTTAATATCATCATGAATAGTTTTAAAGTGTTCTGCATAAATGACCATCCAAAAGTATGAAAGTATGGTAGTCTCGCTCAATGAGTCATATTGGCTGTTTGTTTTTATATTTATTTTTGCTATTTCCTGCTTTGCGAAATACCAATGTGAATATGCTCGAAGCGGAAGAAGAAAACTAAAAAATGAAATATTAAATATTATTTTTTTTGTGGTTAGTTGGTCTATATATAGAAGGCTCGTTATTCTAATTCGATGTTTGCTAATCATAACAGAGACTATTCAGCAGCAGAACTACGGATGCTGCTACAAAAGATTAATGAAGAGATTCGTGAAAATCTTATCCCCGACGACCACAATCACAGTGAGTACTATTATCAAAATTTTACTTCTATTTCGTTACGAACACTCAAATACGTCAATCAGTTTCTTAATACTATCAACTGCGACCAAGTCATTGGCACAGTCATCGACACTATAATCGCATCACTCTCGCTGACTTTTGAACAGCACAAAAGCAGAATTATATACCCAAAAGATGGTGACGAATCACCAATAAGCAAGTAACTGGATGAAGTGGATAGAAGATAAGACTAACTTTATCATTTTATTAATACGAGAGCTAGCAGCATCCCACTTTAATGTTTGCCAAATGCCGAAATTGAGCGGCAGCGCCTTTAGCTGGCAGATTTTGTAAAATAAATTGATGAGAAAAAGAAGACACACTTAAAAAATACAAAGAGAAGCTTTCGCTTCTCTAACAATAATTCTTCTACGAGCAAAATTATCAAAAAAATCACAATTAGTAGTCATCTTGAGCCTATTCAGGAAGAATCACATTTTCAAGGCAATTCTATGATCAAAAATTATATTACTCATAATGAGGGTACTCAAACATAGGCAAATTCCTAGCCGTAGGGAATGCTTCATTTTTCAGTAGGCTCTAAAAATGACCTTTTGGATTATTCTAAGCCTTTCAACTTTGATTCGTCTTAAATGAAGAATGAATAAAAAAATAGAACAAATCAACAATAGAGTAAAACTAAGAGTAAAAGAAAAAAAAGAGATATGAATATAAATATAAATAACTCAATGAAATCGGGTGTAAATAGGGAAAAAATACCCCAAAATAAGAAATTCAAAGCTGACCTAATTGGGAGCTATAGAAATACGCAAATGACTAAGTAACAAATGAATGAAAAATAAGAAGGAGGACTGGGTATAGAACACCAAAATGAAAATATATAAAGCAGATAATTGATGAGAGGAGCAAATAATTTACATTTATGCGAAGAAGAAATTAGCATTTCTATTTTTAAAGTAAATGGCATCTATACAATGGCTGAAAGCAAACATAGCCATTTGATCCATTAATAGCATGCAGTAGATTAAATTCAAGCCATATCAGAGGAAAATTCTTAAAATTATGATACATTGTCGAGAAGTAATCAACGTATCAAAATGACTGATGATTATGAAAGAAAGAACAGTTGTGTCATTCGTTCATAATTATTGCCACCTGACATTGCAAAATATATGCATTGCTCTTCTTCATAAGTTGTTGGCAATGGAGAGTCTCAAGTGCTCAAAGCTAAGGTTTCTTCCCAAAAAATGAGTACATCTAGTCTAAAAATTGCAGAAAAGCCATTAAAGAACAAAGTGGGGGCAAGATCTTCTCAGATTCACTCCAGGTATTCGCAACAAGCATCCTTTTTAACAAAGAAGTATTCCCATTCTCCTTCTATGATGTTACTTCAATCCAGATATTCTAATACTCCCTCATTTGGCGTATTTGTTCGAAACTCCAAAATAAATTTATAAGAAAACTCAAGTGCCTAATAGGATAAAATAAAAGAAGTTGAAACAAAGTAGGAAAACAATTTTGCTGATTAAAATACAATTGAAAATGAAAATAGCTGCAATAAAGTTCAATAGAATCGTAAAATTTTGTTAAGCGAACTGAGGAAGGGAATGACATAAGGAATGAAATAATAAAAATATAAGTAAAGAATCAATAAAAATCATGACAACAAAGTAAATTGTATTAGTTTGCATCATTCCTAAGAAAAAGAAAGTGATAGTTAAAGCTAGAATGAACTAAAATTACAAAATGCAATGTTTTAAGGCAGATAAAAAGACAATAATAAAGTTAATAGAATAGATACAAATATTACGGAAATTGAAAATACAAATAATTATCCTTTTACAAGGCACACTTCATAATAAAAATGCTCCAGCTTCTTAAATTATAAACTATTCAATAGAAAAAGTGCCACTGCAATCATGAAACGATAAAAAATTTAATAAATTAACAGCAAATCAAAAGAAAACAATGGTCCCAAAACTAATGATGCCAGCGCAATAAACACAAACTTTCAATCAGTTTTATCACAATAAAAATCAAAAAATTCACTAAAATAAGTTGCAAAAGCCTTGAAATAAAAAAGTCGGCTCTAAAAACGATCAGCTGAAAGTTGTCATATTGAATTGAATAAAACTGATTTATAGTAGCTGGGTTGGAATATGAGAACGAAGGGTCGTAAGTAAAAAGTGAGGCAATATCTTTAATTAATTGAAGAGATTCATCGCAAGTTCTGTGGAAGCAAATGTCCTCATCTTTAAAGCTTAATTAAATAGGTAAAAGAAGGAGCACCTGAAGGAGTTTTAATGACTCAGCTTCTCCGATTGCTAAGACGATGAAAATAATTAGCCTAATAATTGATATTTAGATTCATTTTATTAACTTTAGAAATATAAACTAAGAAATCAAGGCTTAATAATTATATTTTAAGACATCAGTTTAAAAAATTGAAGTATTATTCCTTTGGTTTAAAATGAAATATATGGCTTAATCGATCCAAAATTATCAAAATTATTTATTCCTCGATGAGTATTCAATAATTATTGTTGATGCTGATACAATTGATTAATGATCAAGTGTGTTTGGCCAATTTCTATTCGCACTCTATAATTTTGCGCTCCGACAGCTTAATGAGGTATATACTGGATAAAGTAGATCTCAAATAGTACTTGAGTGCTCGCGTCATAACTGCAAACTCCTGCTAGCTGAGACTGACTTTAGCTTTTCCAAGTGCTTCATTAATAAACAGCATGAGTTAGTCATAGTAACCCTATTTGTTTTAAAAATTCTTGAAGAATTCCAAATATTTATTAAAAAGATACTGGTTGAAAGGTAAAGCGTCAAAATATGTCTTCAATAACTTCTTCGAATACTCAAAATCCTTATAATACTTAACAACGAACTATGAGTATTCAATTAGAATATAGGCCAGCAAATTTATGTCATCTTTATACAGAGTAAGGAGAGTATCATATAATAATTTTGCGCTGTTCCACTGTTTTTATCGAATTTATAATTGTATCCACCGCTCATAAACTTCATAGATGCTGTTAATCTTGGCTTGCTATTGATACATTTTGCGGGCGGCTGTTACATTTTCTCTTTCTTCAAGGTCACACCAGTAGAAGTATAGATTGATGTCAAATTTTAGGAAAAATTGCCTGTTGTTACGCAGGATACTTAATACTTTAGTATATTTATTAGTTTCATTTTCCATGTAGTGGAATACTTATTACCAAAGTTCCACATCATCCGTTTGGGCCATTAAGCTGCGTTCGTAGCAGTAGGAAATATTCTATACTATACCGTTGCTACGTTATAAAGCAATCAAATCACGCCAGATCGCCTTATCTTCACTCATACACTCGCCCTCAAAGTAATTGTGCTTTATTGAATCTTATAACCGAAGACGTTTGTCTCGATAACTAAGAGTTTTTTTGTAAATAGTTCCGATCATATTGTTCAGATGAGCTCGCTGCTCCTCCAAACTAAGAGTCATTGCTGCATTCTTAAGTTATTTTATTGCCAGAGTCGAAATTGTTTGGTCTGCCAACAATGCAAACCACTCTTTAAATTTATCATAGAGTCCCTACAGTCCGATAAGTGCCCGTGTGAAAACTTTTTTGTAGAATTAAAACCTAACACTTTCATTGACCATATCATAATACTCCTCATATAGAAATAGAGAGCGAGAATCCGCTCCAATTTCTATAATAGCTCGCTCCAATTAGCGTTTGTACTTTAAGGAATCTTCACCCTCATGGGTTAGTTTATAATTATTGAGATAACCTATCCACAGTTAGTAGCTCTTGGGATTACGGAGAAGGGCAGTCTGATACTCTTCTGGCTTGGTGAGATGGATATACTCAAGCCAATAGCGATAATTAAAGGGGAAGTATTCGAGGAAGTATCCAAGAAGATAAGGATAGTTATCGGCTTGGCACTACTTCTGCAGGTATTGAGACCAGTGAGTGTATTTTTATCCATAGCTGCAATGCTCTATTTATTTTAGAAAAATATTGAGCTCTTCGTTCATTGTCCTCTTATAATATCATATCATTTCACCACCAGCATATTTCCAACATTTTCGAAATATTATTTCTAGAATCGGGAAGTCGGTTATTCTTAACTAAACTCATTGAAAAGATGGAAATTTTTGGTAGATTTCTCAGTTTTTCGGCTAAATCATTAAACATCAATCATAGAAATCTAACTGCAGTGAGCAGATAATATTTATCTATTAAAGGGATCATCTCATCATTTTAAATACTATCATTCGTTTAAATGCAAATAAATCATGTCTTATTTAACTATTGATGCATGAATGGTTCATTAGTTAAATCGGTATCATCTAAAAGGATTAATTTGAATGTGAAAGAATTGTGAAATTCATGAAACTAAAAAATACTTTATCGGGCCACAAATACATATTGGCTTGCCTATACTCAATTAATCATAATCAAAATATAATTCTTCTATTCTTATGAAACATAGAATGAATTCCCCCATCAACATAGTTAACGACCTTTCCTGCATTTTTCCTGACATAGAAGGCGAACTCTGCAGCAGACACTCCATCCTCTTCGGCAAACTCAAAAATACCTTCAATAAAATTTATGATAGTAGGTATTCCTTGATGTAGGTATGGATCCCGAAAATTATACAATGATCAAAGGAGTCCTAAACTTATTCTGCGACAACGATGTTTGCTTATCGATGGGTTTGGAGAATGGGATTATTTTGATGAGCAGATAAATTGATGAAAGATCGCCTATCTATATTAACAGCAACCACTTTGATGAGGAATTAATAATGACTTGTGATGGCAAACTTGAAGAAGGCCTTAACTCGTATCAGGACGAGATCAGTCTTGCCATTGAAGCTGCTAACTAAGGTATTCCAAAATAAAAGCTTCATGGTGGTATCTTCTACTTGCACAGCAACATTCCTGAAGACTGCTTCTACTATAAAGAAATAATGCTGACCAGCATCTTCATAGGAGTTTCTCTTTTCAACAAAACACTTCAAAATCAGTCAATTCACCAGATTATGAAAAAATTGATCAATTGCCAAATATTTGGCGATGAGATTTTTTTAAACAAGCTTTTTAACTTCCAAAATAGAAATTTTAATATGAGTGTTGGAGATCTTTAATATTCAATTCCTTTATAAAAGTAAAACAAAATGGTGATTCTGCAGTTAGATTTAGCGAGGCAGGACATTGCATTTTAAAAGTAAAGGAAGAGATAGTTAAAATAAAGAAAAAATTAAATTTTACGGCAATGCCGTTAGATGTGTGGATTAGATTCTATCCTGCAAATATATTCAGCAGAAGGGGACGTGCTTTCTTCTTTGAACTTTTTAAACTAAATCTCATATGATAATGACGATATAATGAATGCTGATAAGTACTATCTATTTGACTCAGGTTTTTGTAGAATTCAATGAAAGAACTGGGACTATTAAGTGAGTTCAATAATGGAAATATTACTTTTGAACAATTAATCAGTGCTCAGTGGGAACTAAACTCGAAATACTGGCGACTTCATTCAGAAGAGGTAGTTGAACTGATGGAAGAAATCAAATTGGCACTAAATCTTAACGTAAATGAATTAATATCTAGAGTTGCATGATCATAAATGAGTCTTTTGCTCTGATCGTAGCTGATAAAAGTATGTATACTCAGTTGCTGGTATTCTTAAGACAAAAGTTGCACAGAGGTGAGTTAAAAAGTAAAAGTTTGTTCAGAATTGAAGAAGAGTTAGTGCAATCCAGATGGGGTAGCGATAAACATATTGGAGAAAAAATGTTTACATCTGTACCCAGTTGTGGAGTTTCAGTCTTTGATCCATCACAGGCTATCTGGTTTGATTGATTACTTTATTAATTATCTTTATATTTTTTAACTTTAAATAAAGGATCCATCTTTTAATTCAAAGGGTTATTAAATAAGTATTATTAAAAATTGCAAAGATTGAATTTAAAACATCAGTTTAAATTAGAGATTTTGTTGTAATATTCAAAGTTTCTTAAATTGCTTTGGTTGATATTCTAAAATTTAATAAATATTTTTGATGAGAATCAAATCTATGAAGTCAGCAGCAACCACTATTTTTTTCCTCCTCTTTGAGCAAATGCGGCTTATCTCTTTTCAGGATGACTGACCACTCCTATTATCGAATTGGGTTTGCACCTTTTTTACGTTTAATGCTGTTGTAAATCAAATTTCTGGATAACTATTCAAAGACCAGATTGATATTTTTGTTAATTTTGGCTGAAGTTTAAAACTTAAAGACGAATTTAAATCTTTAAATTAACTATTTTACTTACTATTTCGATATTTTGTCCTTTTTGCTATTCTCTGCTTACATTTCACTCACAAATACGTCTTCTACTAAATCAGCCTTTGTCCCCACTAATACCTTTAAAACCTCTCGGTTTTCGGACTATTTTTCATAGAACTCAGCCCACTCTGCAATATTTATAAAGGATTATTTGCTTTTTAATTGCATATTTACTTTTCCAAAGAGTACATAAATAAGGCTGCATCTGTACCCTTGAAATACGATTTAGTCAACGATTTAAACCTCTCTTGTCCTGCAGTATCGAAGACATTAAGTTGTACTGTAAACTAGTCAACTTGATAAGTTTTAGTAACAAAGTCGACGCTACAAGTTGGTTTTGATCGTGCAAAATATTAATTATCAATGAATTGGCGAATGAAGCATGTTTTGCCGACATCTAATTTGGATATGATTTACTGGAATCACCTAAGAGAATAACCTTAAAGCTAAGAGGACCCTCGTGGATTATGTCATCATTATAACTCATTGCAAATATCAATTAAGCTTCAATATTAAATATGCATATCTTTTATTAAATTTATTAATTGCAATGATTATCAGGTCAGCTTCCTTTCTTATTAGCATCAATTTATCATTACTATACTACAAGTATCATTGAAAAGGAATATAACAATTTATCATGATATTTTCTATGCTATTTTAGTTTGTATCATCTTGGTTTATATAATTAATGCGATATGAAAGTATATGTAATGATATTCAAGAATTGTTCATCTGACTGCTCCTCTCTAAAAGCTCCTTTTTGCTAGCTAAAAATTTCACAAAATCTTCGTGATTAACTTTCTGTCTGGATCTGACCTTGCTTTTTCTTAGTTTTCCCTTACTGCTAGATTTCCTTAATTCTTCCAAGCGAAATTAATATTTTAAATTACTTTGGTCTTCGGAGTCAAGTTTGGATGGCGTAACCTTGCTCTTCTCCTCACTGACCGGACAGTTCCGAAACCTTTCCGTCATAATTTTATTGTAAATTTGATCTGACATCCGATGCTTGTCTTTGACTGCTTCTTCTGTGTAATTTCCTTCCAGGAGTGGCAATTTGATTTTGGGAAACTAAATTTTAATCTTATGCTTGATTAATTATATCAATTCCTTTTTCTATGAAGATCTTTATTTGCGCATTTATGTTTTCAACTCCCTCAAACGCTGTTTGCCAGCTTTACCGATGAAATAATTGTTGGAGTGCGGGTCGGTGAGGGCATTGTATTATCTATCTTTTTCGGCCAAGCTATAGTGCAGATTAAACTACTGTCTGCGTGATAAACTGAATGAGCAAGAGTTACATATTTCGACTGGACTGCTTTTTCATGTAATAGAATTATAAATGGTTGGTTATTTGAAATGACAGGCATTAACGTTCTTTGCTTGATTTAAATATGATATGATCTCTTAACGACTAAATTATTAATTTTGATGACGTTTAACTTATAAATATTTTATTGGCAATCATTAAAGGAATATTTTATATCTGTATATCAACAATTGCAATCAATATGGAGCACACCGATAACACCATTCAAACTCCTAATTAGATGAGAGAAATATATTTTCCTGCATTGTCAGTATCAGCCTACTCGGGCCACGAGGATTACTATTCCATCTTGAAAAACCAAGGCTTAATGGTAAACCCTAAAATATTTCCTTCGCTATTTCGACTTAAAAACGGACTGCCGTATATTGGAATGGCAGTCAATTAGCATGTGGGAGGGGGATAGGTGCTGATTCGAATTCCCGAGAGGTTAGTTCTATCATCTGTGAAGGCCCTATAATAGCCTAAGCTTAATGAAGTCTTCAAAGATAGTTTTTTTCTTAATAGCATCAATGATTGGCAAGATAGAGTTATAACGGTGTATTGCATGTTCCTTCTCCATAAAAACTAATAAGGAAATCCCTGGTATTAGATGATTAAAAGATTTCCGAAAGAGTGCGATATCGCATGCTTCTGGCCTCAATAGGAATTAGATTAATTTAAAGATGAAACCATCAAATCCGCAGCTGCTTTGGATTTGAAAGGCTTTGAAGAGGAGTGGTAGGAATTCTAACAATGCCAAAAAAAGTACCCAATTCTGCAGTTTGCTGAATATTGTAAGTAAAATTACAAAACTATCTTCATAAATTTAACAAACCGATCTTTCGGCAAGCATATTAATTATGTGTCCTTGATGCCCTTCTTAGAGTTGTTTAATCACCACTGTTCTAAAGTATTTTACTCTGTATAGACTAAAGCAGAGACCTATCTAAAAGATAAATCCAAAAAATCAGATGATGATGATTCATCTTCCGTTGGCAGTTATGGTAGCAATCAATATCTATAGGAAGGAGAATTCGCTTATGATGAAGTTAATGCTACCCCATTTAATTGGGAGGTATAGTAGTCTTATTAATTAAATAAGTTTTAGAGATAATAAGTGGTCAAGCTTAGCACTAAACTTATTGATATCATTTAGAAGTAGTTGAATTGGTAAGACTTTACCGTTCTATTTGTTGGCCACCTCATTCTAAAGATACAAATCATTAAGAAAGAGTACTTGGTCGGGAGAAAGCCCTTTCAAAGAGCTATGCTTGAATTAGAGATAGTGTAACGCAGTTTAAACAGCTACAAAAACAAAGTGATTTAATTTTATCAAACAACAAAGAAGCGGTCGTACATGCCAAAACCAGAGTAAAAAAGTCAAGGTGATGGAAATTTTAGCTATCCTAAATACAAAAAAGAGTTTGAGAGCGTCATAATGAAAACTCACAAAAGTGATTCTTTCGACTGTGATAATCAAATATATTTCCGTTATGGTCCAAACTCCAATCGATCATTACTTTTGAGATATGGTTTTGCAATCGAGGGCAACAAATACGAGCATGTTTGGATATCTTTTAATATAACTCAATGCTTGATAGATTTTCCAGACGTACTCGACAAGCTCATGGATAAGAAGTTGTCGCTACTACGAAAATTCAAGATTCATCATCACATACTTAACTTAGATATGATAATATTTTTCCGACTCAATAACTGGATGTTCTATAACGAGCAGGCCATCGATGAGATATTCAATGTCGTTAGCATTCCCAAAGAGATTAGTATTTTATAGCAAATAGTATCTATCCTTGAGGACAACCTAAATATATACAAGGGTGATTATGACCTCACAGACCCCACTCTCAGCTATCATCAATACTTTATTGCTGTGTACCACTTGTAGAAATATAACATTCTTAAAAAACAAATCCATATGATCAATCTGATTATAGGTATCCTCACTGCCATTTAAAAAGGATAGACCAAGTAAGCAGCCACGCAACATTTAACTAAAAGTTAGCAGTCCATACTTAAATACTATTTGTAAAATATAGCAAATGAATGAGGGATTATTGTATCTGTTTCTTTATAACCTTAATAATTTATCAGCTGCAGTCTATATTTGTGAGTATATCAATAAGATAGTAATTGATTGAATTAATTGATTTGGTTAAAATATTAGCAATCTGAATCAATCTCACGATCGGTATCGATTTAATATAAATCACCAAACAAATATCACCTTTTACGATTAAGTAGGCAGTCCAACTAAGGCTACAGCACAGTTGCATTTCCCTTGGGAGCAAAAATATTATCCAATCTGCGTGATCTATTAATGGAAGTGGTCATATTGTTTATACGCTTAGAAGTTTCGTCCAAAACTGATCGCGTTAGAATTTGCTCTCTCACAGCTTCAGGGCCTAATAATGCATAGTTTTTCATTAAGAGTTAATCTCCATTAGCAATTTAGAAATCGCCCTATATATATTACTACTCGCTGGAAGACTAGCTCAACGAGCCACACTCTTCATCCTCCTCACATTACTCATTTTAAACCTCTTCTTCTTCATCAGAATCACTGTCTTGAGCAAGCTCTTACTCTTAGTTTCCCGTGAGGCGATTAAGGATATAATTATATTGTTGGGAACACATGTCATCTTCCCGTGTTTCTAAGAGGTTTTTGACTACTTGGTCTAGTTTCTGTCGGAGTGCCTCTGCTTTGATTTCCTTCGAAGTGAGCAGTAAGAAGATTGCCCCGTTAACGTAGTTACGGATCTGATTGTTATCACTGTCCATATACTCAGCAACTATGCCTATCAATTAGGTTTTATGCTATTCAAAATCCTTTCTGCTCTCGCGCTTGAGACTGAGATTCATCATCATCGCTATCATAAACTGAACTGTGAAACTGGATAGTTAATTTCCCTCATTGTGAAACACTTTGAAGATCATTGGAATTATGCCCAGAGAAATCATTTGCAGTCTGGGCTCTCTTGAAAATGATAGCCGTTGCAGAATTCCAAGAACAGGCTTACGAACTTTACCAAATTAATTCTATTCATTAAATATGGCGACCAAATTTTCAATGAGTCTTTTGGAGCGAGTGAGATACTGCAATCCTGAGACGTCAGTTGTGATAACTTCCATAAGTTTGACATAGAACCTAAATAACCTCAAATTTACTCTTTGATGCGTTCGCCACCATCGAAAAGCAGCTTCTTCTGTATAACATAATTCTCTTCGGAGATACCGCAAAGATCTCCTCGTGAATATTAGATGATAGTTTCTCGCCTTTGCAAAGTACGTACTTTCTTAGTAAAGCGCACGCGAAGTGCTTTCAGCACAATGCATATCTCAACTTATTTTTCCTTTAAGTTCGCTTGAAGGAATAAAGTACGGATTTTGCCCAGATCAATCTGATAATTTTGACTGATAGCTTCAGGCTTTTTCATTGAAATTTTTTCTACTTCATGGAACAAATACGCTTAGATAGATCAGGCGTTATCGAGAGATCTTAGTTATAAGAATTTTTATCGAAAAGAGATATTTCGTTAGCCTCGATGTGATCATCAATATTTCCACCAAAGAAAGAATTATACTTTTCTAGGAATTTAAGCTTGTCCTCTCTGACATACTTCCTGGCCACTGAGTAGATTTCTCGTGAGAAATTGAACCATTTTTGATTTGACTCCATTAAATTTTGTTTGGAGGATTCAGCAAATTCTTAGAACTTTCTTTGATAGTTTTCGATAGCAGCTCGCATCTCTTGTCCTTGCTCCTTCAAAGTATCAATCTCTGTTAAGTGAGTACAGTTTTCTTTGCATTCTTCACGAGAGGAATTGACTCCACCCAATGACTGTTGATACAATTATTGCAAAGAGCATATTTTTTTGGTATTATTACCATTCTGGCTGTAATTTGTACAGTTTTTAAGATAGGCACTGTGAAACTCGATCAGTCTGTTTCGCGTTTTAGCTAACCATTCTCTCGTGAAAACATGGGCAAGAGCACCGTGTTCTTGAGGTTTTTGAATAAACGGTAGAGCAAAAAAGGATAAGTATTAGCTTGTCCCCGACATTTATGCTCCTTTTGTGTCAAGATATTTCTTGAAAGCCTCGACACTTGGTTTATCAATCGTGGCTTGCTTTTTGAGGAAGGGATGAATGTTGTAAATACAGAAATAAATATTCAATTAGAACTCCAGTCGCTTTGCAGCCTCATCTCCACTGCTTAGCATCTTGTGTGCCGTTCTAAAGAACTCCTCTCGATTGCCGCGATCAAATAATTGCAGCAGATGATTTTTATCCAGTTATGGCCGTGGTTGAGGCTGGTTGAGCTGAGCACGTACTTTTAAGTTGGGCTTTTAACTTTTTAAAATTTCATATGAGCGCATATAACCATTGAATTGTAGATACTCCTTCACTATTCCTAGCAACTGGTCATCTTTACTGCGAAAATCATTCGTGATACTTTCGTTTTTGCGGTCGGATTGAGTAGGTCCTTTTTAAATAGCTTTATTAGTGGAAGTGGTGGTTTTTTTGCTGACTCCAATGCTTGGAGTTGGTGGTTGGGTTGCTTTCTTCATCATTACTTCTGTTAGCTTAATATATATTTAAATATCTAAGTTTACTCAAACAATATTATTGTCATATTATATTCGATGCAAATGGAGAGCATATAAGTAAGTAAGAATAAAGAATTGTTTTCATACTACTTCTTCGCTTATTGAACAGTGATTATTTTTGTCCAAAAATGAGATATATAAATGTGCGATATTCATTCCCTTTCCAAAGATCACTAGATAATAATAGCAAAATTATACAGGTAATAAATATCCATTTTTAAATGTAATGGCCTTAAAGAAAAAATGATCAATGACCATTCTTAAGGTGTAGAATTGCATGAAAATATAGAAAGCCATCTCCAACAAACTGGATAGTTATGATGAGCCTGTTCTCTCAATTTTTGATTCAGATGATGATTAAAATTAATAAAAAACAAACCCACCATTAATTCCAAAGTAGGCACCCAAATAACATTTTGCCACTCCATCTGCTTTTAAAAGATCTGGCCGACCAAACAGCGAATACAATTTATCTGAAAATAGTTCGAACTCGTAGTCAAGAAATGATAAGAATCATCAAAAATCAAGTTCTAGAAATATTATTGACAAATTGAAAAGATAGACAAATAGAGGTGAGATTGAACTAAATTTATCTGAACTACATTTTTCTATGGACGATTTCAATGAAGCAAACGACATCCAGTTAAAAACAAACAAATCTAAAAGTCTTCCTTTGTCTTAAGTTTAGATCATATCTAATATTGATCCTGAGGAACAAATATGGGAAGAGTAGGTGAAAAGGGAATACGAAAAATGCTAAGAGAATGTTGATCGCAGACGGTCCAAACACAGAATTACAAAAACCATTGATCCTCCAAAAGATTAGAATCCTCAATAATTTTGTCGTTATAAGAGGAAAAGAATGATAGAACGTCCTAAAAGTTTGACCAAAGAACAACTATAAAATCTTAAGAATGACTTCGAGCAATTACATAATCAATAATCATAATAAGATGATTAGCCATCTGTTTTGAAACAAAAAAAATAGCAGAGTAATAAATTAACCATTCGATAAC